>Ga0099364_10002111_pt1 | contig 32050 bp, 19 predicted proteins | sample TergutTh196P3_FD_73070 | JGI IMG/M metagenome (GOLD analysis project Ga0099364, IMG submission 73070) | Microcerotermes parvus P3 segment gut microbial communities from Pointe-Noire, Republic of the Congo - Th196 P3 | ecosystem: Host-associated > Arthropoda: Insects > Digestive system > Gut ... | reverse complement strand
GGTTTCTTCTACGGCAGAGATCGATGCATAAACCTGATAAAAACTCCCTCTGCTATTAGCTGATTAAAAGGCTCTTTCTCACGGTGTCTGACCATGTGAACCTTTCAATCTCCGTTGTCAATTTTCATTGGGCAGTGTAACATGGCAAACGTCAGGAAACGTCAGGAATTGTGATGACGTTTTAATTGTGCGGCGTACAAGCATTTCACAAGTGAAATCGCGAAAAGGTGTGAAATTGCGAAAAGATTTTTAGAGGTCCCCGTATAGCTGAACGCCCCCGCTTGTTTTTCATTCGAAAACATGCTAAGGTGTGGCGTACCTTCAGTCCTTGAATTTGGAGAACAACATGTATCGCTTTTCTTTGACGCTGATCGCTCTTTTCATTTGCCTTCCTTCTTTTGCTGCCGAAGCATACAAAGGTCCCATCGACCTCTGTACAACCAAAGACGGCAAGACAATTTACATTGTCAATAAAGATTCCCACGAAATCGCCGTATTCAATACCGAAAACGATACTATCGTCAAGACCATTGCACTGGGCGACGATACTTTTCCTCAAAGTGCAACTCTCAGCGCCGATGAGAAAACTCTCTACATCACAGGCGGCGGCTATAAGGGACGCGTCCTTGCCGTTGACCCCGCTGCCGGAAGCATTACGAAAACTGTTGCCGCCGGACATACGCCCATTGCAGCAGCCCTCTCACCGGACGGTACGAAACTCTTCGTTTGCAACCAGTTCACCAACGACGTCAGCCAATATGCTCTGCCTGATTTGACACTCACCCGTACCGTCAAAGTCGTCCGGGAACCGCGTGCCGCCGTCGTTACCCAAGACGGGAAATACGTCCTCGTTGCCAATGCGATTCCCCTAATGCCCGGAAACTACATCGACGCAGAAGATCCTATGGTCGATACCGGCAAAGATATTTACGTCGCTTCGGAAGTGTCGGTCATCAACACGGAGACCGGCGAAACCAAACCTATTCTGTTGCCAAACGGCAGCGGTGCGCTGCACGGGATGGCAATGTCGCCGGATGGTCGATACGTCTATATCACCGAAATTATCGCCCGGTTTCTGCTTCCTACTACACAAGTTGAACGGGGTTGGATGAACACCGCCGCCGTTGCGGTCATCGACACCACGAAACTCGATACCGAACACGGCGGTTACGTTAATGCCGTCTTGCTCGACGATGTCGATCTCGGTGCCGCTAATCCTTGGGGAATCACGACTTCCGCCGACGGTACGAAACTCTACGTCGCCATAGCGGGTACCAGCGAGGTTATCGCCATCGACGCAGTTGCGATGCACAAAAAATTGGATGCCGAGCCGGAAAGAAGCGGTCCCTCGAATGTCAATTACGGCGGACAAGTTTCGGACAACCTCGCTTATCTTGCCGGTTTGAAAACACGAATCAAATTGCCGGGCAAGGGAGCGAGAGCAATTACCGCAGCAAACGGCAGCATTTACGTCGGAATGTATTACAGCGATACGCTCTTGAAACTTGACGAAACTCGATTGCGTCCGAATGTCCGACCGGCAGTGATTGCTCTCGGACCTACGCCGGAGTGGACACCGGAACGGCGAGGAGAAGTATGGTGGAACGACGCAACGCTCTGTTTCCAAAGTTGGCAGAGTTGCGCCAGTTGCCATCCCGACGCTAGAATGGACGGCTATAATTGGGACTTGCTCAATGACGCTCAAGGAAATCCGAAAAACGCCAAGAGTTTGGTTTACACGCACCTCACGCCGCCGTCGATGTGGTCGCAGTCGCGAGACAATCCCGAAAATAACGGCTGGGACATTACAACGATGGGAGTCGAATGTGTCCGTACCGGGTTTAGACACATTCATTTTACTATGCCTAACGAAGAAATAAGCAGAGACATTGACGCTTACATCAGGTCATTGAAGCCGGAGCCGAGTCCGTTTTTGGTGGACGGTAAATTGAGTGAAAGAGCAGAACGGGGCAAAAAGATTTTCGACGATCCGAAGGTCGGTTGTGCGGTCTGTCATCCGGCGGAGACGTACTTTACGGACATGAAAATGCACGACGTCAATTCGCAGTGCTATTACGACCGGACGCCGTTCTTTGACACGCCGACGCTGCACGAAGTATGGCGGACGTCGCCGTATCTGCACGACGGCAGGTATGTCGAAATGCGTGACGTGTTTAAACTCGGTGTTCACGGCGATACGATGGGAGACGTCGGCGGACTGACCGACGAACAAATCGACGACCTCGTTGAGTATATCATGTCGTTGTAAGAATCATGTCGTTGTAAGAATACCTAAACGGTCAGCGCAAACAAATTTCTATCATCTGCTCGACGACTTCGTCAATCGGCATACCGTCGGAAACGATTCGATACGCGTCCGGCGGTTCACAGAGCGGTCCGACCGACCGGACAGCGTCCCGCTCATCCCTATCCATTATTTGCCGGTATATCTCCTCATATCTGCCGACGACTCCCCGTTGCAACAATTCGCCCAACCGACGCTTCGTCCGCTCTTCCGGCGTCGCTGTTAGAAAAAACTTACAGTCCGCATCAGGAAAAACGACCGTCCCCTGATCCCGACCTTCGGTAACAAGACCTTTACCCGACGCTAAAAATGCTCGCGCAATGTTTCGCTGCTGCTCGACCATCGCCTGCCGAATGACCGGATTATCGACGACGGCACGAATCTTTTCCGTAACCTCCGGCAAGCGTACCGCCTCGGTAATATCCTCGCCGTTCAAAAAAGTACGTCCGTCGATGATATTGACGTCTGCACTTTCGGCGAGTTGTTCGAGTTGTTTTGGATTTTGCCGATCAACACCGTTACGGATTCCCAGCAGCGTCACGGCTCGGTACATCGAACCGGTGTCGAGATATTCGAATGTTTTGTCCAGTTTTTCGGTCATTTTCCGGGCGAGTAATTTCGCAATGGTGCTTTTCCCTGCTCCGGCGGGACCGTCAATGGTAATAATCATGACGCATCCTTCATCGTATCGCTGAGCGAGCGTCCCAATTTGGGTTTGCCGGAAGCGCCGCCGCCCGCAATACGCCGAACAGGCGCAGCGCTATCGCCGTTGTCCCGCAGATAACCGAGAATCTTGTCCTTACTGGACTCTTCGGAGGGCATACCCATCGCGTTAACGGCATCGTTAACGCCGAGCAGAACCGAATTCTTAACGCCGTCCCGAACCCAGTCGAAAAAATTGAAACTCATAAGGAAATCCTTTCCGTAATAGATAGAGTGTGTACGATTAGAGTATGTACCGACGCAATCCTGTCGGCTGTCGGAGAAGTGTAGCATTTTTTGCCGATCGAGTCAACAGGAAAAAAACGATTTTGCCGCCCCCCCCCGCCGCACTTGTTTTAGCCGCCGCACTTGTGCGGCGCAACATGAGGACAATCCGCACGAAGAGGACACGCATCGCAAAGAGGATTCCGCGCTCGGCAATACTGACGCCCCAGTAATATCAACGCATGACTTAAAAACGACCAGTCTGACCGAGGAAAAAGAACCATCAACTCCTGTTCAACCTTGACCGGCGTCGTACCCTGAACGAGACCAAGCCGATGCGACAATCGAAATACGTGAGTATCCACCGTAACGCCCTCGATTTTGCCGAAGCCGTTGCTCAACACGACGTTTGCCGTTTTACGACCCACGCCCGGCAACGAAACGAGGGCGTCCATCGAATCGGGCACCTCTCCGTCAAACCTAGCGGCGATCTCTCGGCAGGCGTTTTGAATGTTCCTCGCTTTATTATGATAAAATCCTGTCGTGCGGATGAGAGCCTCTAAATCGACGATAGGACAGAAAGCGTAATCGCTAGCAGAGCGGAATCGCCGAAACAATTCCGGCGTTACCTTATTGACGCGGACGTCGGTACACTGTGCGGAAAGAATCGTCGCAACGAGCAACTCCAAGGGAGTGCGGAACGTAAGTGAGCAGTCGGCGTCGGGATAGATGCTCCTTAGACCGGCGAGTATCTTCTTTGCACGTCGGGAAACCATACCCCGCCATTCTACCCGATGGAGAGCAAAGCGAGCGGGGCGATCGCCCTTTTTTTCCCGCCTTTTCCGATTTTTTTTTTTTTTCAATAAATTTCCCTTTGCCCCCCTTGCAATTTCTCCCGAGGCGTGGTACAATAATGATAGAAGTGCGTCGCACTCTTTCCGTATCCCCGCTTGCAATAGGATTTCGCAATGGGGTGAAATGGAACAACGTTAGCCGCCGAAACGTTTCGGCGCAACTAAACATCGGTTTCGCCGAGTGGGACTCGGCGGCTAACCACAACATTTTTTCCCACCTATTTTTGAAGGAAACTAACATGAAAAAATTCGACCTGGACAAAATCCTAACCAACATCTTCACAGACACCCCAGCGAACGCAACCCGTAAGAGACGGGGACGCCAATGCCGAATCGAGGAACTCGAAGGCAGAGAAATGCTCGACGGAGCAGGACTAGGAGCAGTACTCCTCCCCCCCCCCGTTGCAGTAAGCAACATCGCTTACTTCAGCACAAACGAAACGGAAAGCGTACAAAACCAAACTGAAAGCGCCTTCGCCATCGAAGTCGAAGTCAAAGACGACACCGCTACCGTATCCTGGGAAGCACAAGCAGACGCCGACTTCTACCTCGTAAGATACCAAAAAGCAGGTGCATTCGCACCGAGCGTAGATTACGTCGACAACTCGCAAGCCGGTGCCGACGGAAACTTCGAATGGGACATCAATCTCCAGCCCGGCAATTACAAAGTCTGGGTAACCGCCGTCGCCGGTGAAATCCTGGACGCCGACGACCCCGAAAACGCTATCGTACCTACGGTCACCGTCGAAAAAGGCACAACATCCACCATCACCGCGGAATGGGTAGCAGAACTCGTACCCGGCGCCAAATTCGAAGTACAGTACACCACCGGTACAGGAGCAGCAGCGAGAACCGAAACCATCGAAGTCATTACCGAAGGTCCCGGCAAAAACACTGATGTCTCACCGGTACAAGACGTCGACGGAGTACAAAAATACTCCTTCACCGCAAAAGTTAACGCCGCCGACGCAAGAGACGTCAAAGTCTACGAAGTCCTACCCGCCTACGATGAAATAGACGCAGAAGGAGAAGTTATACCCGACGAAGAAGGAGGATACATTCTCGAAGTCGAATGGACAGGGAAAGAAGGCGAAGTATACGAAGTCGGTTACTACTTCGGCGACGCCATCCCGACAACAGAAGTCGACCCCGCAAGCGTCATCTGGACAAAAGCAATCCCGCCCGCCGGAGGACAAGGGTACGTCTCCGTCGTTATCGTTACGGCAGAAGAACTCGAAGAAGCGGAAGTCGACACCATCTCCTTCTACGGCATCCGAACAGTGGTGGAGAAAGACCCCATTGAAATCGAAGACGCCGTAGCCGGCGCCATTCTCGACGACGCCACTTCGCAAACCCTCAACATCTCCTGGGTAGGCGAAGAAGACGGCGTCTATCAATACGGCATCAAGGCAACCGCAACCGCCGCCGTCGTCTGGGCAGACGCCGAAGAAGCAGGAGCAACCTACGACAAAGTTACCGGCGAATGGAGTCTGGTCGTTACAGAAATCCCCATCGGAGCAACCTTCGAAGGACTCAAAGAAGTTACAATAGTACCCATCGATGACGTCGAAGGCGTCACAGCCGTCGTTACCGTCGATGAAGAAGCAGCAAACTACGGCGCCCTACTGGTTACATGGACACTCGACGCCGAAGAATTTGCCGACGCTACCGAAGGGGATAAATACTTCCGAATCTCCTACGTTGTCATCGACGAAAACGGAGATCCCAAACCCGCGATGATCGAAGCAGTAGCCGAAGAACTCAATCCAGAGTTCGTGGATCAATACCTCTACTACATCATCGACAAGGTAGTCCTAGACGAACCAGAAACCTGGATGTACTACTTCTACTACGCGCCCCTCGGTGTCAAAGCCGCCGTCGAAGACGACGCCAGCGTAAATGTCGCCGTCATTACACCGGAAGTAACAGACGACATCACCGAAGACACCGACATCGACATCAAAGCAGTACCGAACGCCGATTACGGCGACCTGACCGTTACCTGGACTGCTACCGGCGAGGAACTGGAAGACTTCTTCGGTGACGACCCCGAAACCGAGTACATCTACCGAATCTCCTACGACCACTGGGTCGAGGATGAAGATGAACAATTAGTGAAGGAAACGCATACCTACGATTACACCGCCGAAGACGAGAGTGAAGCAGCACCGGGAGCATACCTGACCTACACCATCGACAAGAGCGCCGACGTGGAAGACGACGACCCCAGCCTCTGGGTCTATACCTTCACCTTCGAACCGCTCAATGCCAAGGTCGACTACGATGCCCCCAATGTCAAAGTCGAATCCCTAATAGAGGCAGACCTCGAAGAGGTTGGCTTGACCGACGAAGACGTCACCGTTATCCCTGTCGAATATCCTGAAGGTGAAGGTACCGCTACGCTGGAAGTTACCTGGAAAGGCACAAGCGGCTATTACTACACCGTGACGTACGAATACTACGATGCGGATGCCGAAAAAACCGAAACCGAAACCGTTTATGGTACCGACACGGCTGGAGCGGATAAGAAGTTCGAGTTCGCAGGAGGTGTCTTCACGTTGATCGTCGAAGGGTTGCCCAATGCCGCTACCACGGAACTCGTGAGCATCGAACATGTCGTAAGTACTCCCGTTCCGGTGGCTGATGTTACCAAAGCTAATGCAACGGCAAACAAAGAGGAAACTCTGACGGCGACGATTGAGTGGACGGGCTCTAGTGCGACGGGAACCAAATTCATGGTTACATTCCCCGAGGGAACGCTTGACGCTGATGAGGGTACACCGTTGACCGTTGAGAAAACTGCCGCAGGTGTAACGGTAACGGGTTTCGAAGGCGCGACGGTTGAATTCGTGGAAGACCTGGACGGTGAAGAGAATCCCACCGGCACCGGTACCTATACACTCAAGGTTGCCGGTATTGAGGAAACGAACCCGCCAGCTGTCGCGACCAAAATCGCAAATGACACTACCGTCGATGAGGTAGATGGCAAGAGGGAATTGACCGACGGTGAAGATAACTTCACCGAGAACGTAGACGACGATGTCACAGTCCTGACTGCTTCCTGGACTGGCGGCAACGACGATGTCTTTGAGGTCGTTATTGACCCGGATGGTGACGGTGCAGCCCCCGCAGTTACCTACATCGTTACGAAGGAAGGTGTCTTTGAAGACGATGGAACAACTCCCAATGACGATGGTTACACAGCTGCATATGATCCTGAATCGGGCAAATGGACGCTCACAGCTTCAGGTGTGGACAATGACCTCGAAGTCGAAAGCGTTACGCTGGTGGTGGATGAAGTGACGGTAGATACCACTGATAGTACATTCGGAACCGACGGAACCGACGACTCTACCATTGTCATCAAGTGGTCTGGAGCCGAACTTAAAGAAGGCGACCTTGTTACCTACAATGTCGTTTATTCGGGTGGCACCACCGTTGTTAATTTTGCCGGTTTGCCTGTCACCGGTTTAACATGGGTAGAAGGTGCAGAAGGTCAACCAGGTACTTTCACTTTGACGCTTGACGGACTGACATTCGCTAACGAAGCTGCACATACTGCCGCCGTCGGTACTGTTAATGTCGACATGGAACGCGGACTGAAAGCAGACGTGAAAGCCGTTACAAATGACGGACTCGAGTCGGGTGTCGAACAGTTAAGGTCGATTACCGCCTCATGGAATCTTGACGAAGGGAAGGAAGACAAATACGTGATCGAATACACCATTCCGGACGGAGAAGGTACCAAACTCGAAACCATTCCGGTGGTCATCGGAGAGAAAGCGAAATTTGACGATCCCGACGATCCCGTCAATGCTTGGAACGATAGTGGTACCGTCAGGTTTTTCGTCGCTGGCTTGCCTGAAGGAGTGGCGAATGTCAAGGGCTTCGTAATAGAAAATGTCCCCGTCGACGGTGCAGATACGGGAGCGGCATTCGAGCTCGACGGCACCTACACGCTGGACGTTGAATGGACGGGCGTTGTCGAACCCGGTACAGAGTACTACGTAAACTACACGGAAACCCCCGAAGGTGGAGGTACCGCAGTAACGAAATCCGTCCTGGTTGTAGTGGGAGGTGCCGATGCTAACGCTACCTTCGCTAAAGACGATCCTGCAGACGAGACCGGAAAGTTCATCTTCCAGGCAATCGTTACCCCCGCCGAGGGAAGTACGGTTAGTATCACCACGGCATCAGCGGTAACGAAACGCGTATCAACGGAACTCGATGAGACAGAAGCCGACATCAAAGAGGATTTGATACCCGAAGAAGCAGACTACGGTCAGCTGACGATTGTCTGGTCGGAAGAGTACACCGCCGCCGAATTTGATGACGAATTCGACCCGTACCCTGCGTACATGATTACCTACCCGGTCGTAGGCGGTGAGGACTCGGGCTACCACTTTGCCGAGGAGTACGACGACACTGAAGGGGCGACCAATCCTGATTTGACGTACGTCATTGACAAAACATCCGATCCTGCAAAGGTTACCGTAACCTACTTATTCACTTCACCGAAAATGGTACCGGTAGACACGACATTCGGGGATGTTACCGTTGCACTCCTTATCGCCGACGAGGTAAAAGAAGGAGTTGTCCCCGGGTTTATCGACGTTGAACGTGCCGACGGTGACCCAGAATTTGGCGTCTTGACGGTAACGTGGACGGTCGATGCGGCAGACTGGGCAGCAAACGACGTGTATGTTATCAACTACAAGGTGCTTGACGTCGACGGCTTGCCGGTGGACGCCAATCCTTTCCGGGACGTAGCCGTTGCCAAAGAAAATGCCGGCGATGGTACTCAGTTGACGTACGTTGCCAATACAGAGGGCGAACCGGATGTCATTACCAGTTACACGCTGACATTCAAGACGTTGCCGAATGTTGAGGTCGCTCTTGGAACCGAGGACAACGTTAAGGTCGAGGTCGTTACGGAAGATGAGGACGTGGAGCCGATTGAAGATATTGTTGTCGATGTTGACCAAGCGTTCATCGAAAACGACTTTGGTGCTTTGAAGGTTGACTGGGTCGTCGATGAGGATGACTGGGATGCCGATACGATTTACCAGATTACCTACTTCATACTGGTTGAAGACGCATCCGGCGACGTCATCTATGAGGAAGAGGTCTTTACGGGCAAAGCCGTGTCCGCTCTGACGCCGGAAACGGGGGCGGAACTGACTTACCTCATAGTCGGTGACGAATACCGTTTGACATTCATCCCGGCGGGCAATCCCGACGTTCCGAGTGATCTGGAATCATACCCCGTCACGGTTATGACGGCGGAAGAGAAGACTAGCGACGTTGACGACGAAGACATTGCCGGAGGTTTGGAAGACGTCTCTACGACTTCGACGTTGCTTGCCGCGTGGGGATCAGAAGCCGACCCGGTGGATACCAGCAAGACCTACGTGGTTACTTACACCGTGGGTGATATGCCGACGACCTATGAGGTTGAGGTCATCTTTGGTACCGAAGAAGAAGTTGAGGCGGGTACTGCCAATACGTGGGTATTTGAAGGCGAGGCGTTATTCGGAGCCGTCGTGGAACATATTAACGTGAACGACGATAGTGTAACAGTTCTCGAAATCGTTCCGCCGGAGTACGGCGACCTCATCGATGAGGAGGAGTACGATGTCGAGTACGACATAACGCCGGAAGCGGCTCCTGGTGCGACCGGTACGCTGACGGTTAAATGGGCTGGTGAATCGGAGGATGATGACCTTACGGGTTTCGTTCTGCGTTACACTCTGCCGCCCTTGGACGGCGGTCTCCCGATAGAGGTCGCGGTCGCGATTGACAAGGAGGACGCCACGTTTGTTACCGGAGAAGGCGGAGAAGGCGGATTCTGGTTCTTCGAGGTCGAGGATGTTTCGGTGGAAGCATATGGCATCGGTGTCTTCGTTGCAACGGACGGCGAAAAGGAACTGGTCGAGGAAGCGGTGGTCGATGCAAAACAGGACGATGCGAATACTTCGACGCTGAAGGTAACTTGGGCTGGCGAGGCTCCTGCGGAGAGCGGTGCGACGATTTACAAGGTCGGTTACACTGTCGGTGCTAATGCGGCGGGTCAAGGCGGCGATACCTACTGGGTTGACATCGTTACCAGCGGTGCGGACAAGAACGCCGATTACACTGCTGCGGACGGTTACTCGTTCACAGTCACGGGACAGACTAACACGGTCGTCTTCGTGGGCGTCATGGCGGTAACAAGCGAGAGCGACTCCGGAGTGGAAGACGTCGTAGTCGAAGACCCGAATGCGGTTGAGCTGAAGCAGATCGTTTGGAATACCGACAGCGTTACCTTCGCTTGGGATAAGATCGCCGGTAAGGACGATTACGCAGTAGGATACCTGGATGGCACTGGAACATTCAAGGCGTTGCCGACGGATGTCGCAAATGCGGATACAGAAGGTTTCTGGGCAGGCGTCTGGGTAGAGATAACACCGCCTGCGGGAGCGAGTATTACGTACGTTGCGCAGATTCACGGTTTGCAAGAGGATACAGAGTATGACGTTGCGGTCTTGACCGTCGGTACGGCTTCGATGACGCTGCTTTCGGGCAAGACGCTGAAGGTTGTGGTTGCAGATCCTGCCGCTGCTCCGACGAATGTCAGTGCGGTGCAGACGGCGACCGGCGTTTCTGTTTCCTGGGTACAGTCTTGGGATGCGGAAGGCTACGTTGTGCAGTATCGTTATCAGTTGACGGCGGCTGCCGGAACAACGCCGGCGACTTGGAGCGATTGGGTTACGGTTACGGGAGCAGCCGCAGATGCGCTTCGCACCGCCGGACCTCAAGCGACGAGTCTTGCGTTTGTCTTGCCGGCTGCACCGGCAGGTTCAACGGGAGTTGTTGAGTTCAACGTCGGTGCGGTGAAAACAGGTGCGGAGACGACTAACGCCGCAGTTGCAGCGTCGCTCACGTTGCGGAATGTTGCCGAGATGGGTACGCTTACCGGAACCTTCCAAGCGAAGGCGGTAAAGGCGTATGCTACCGGCGAGATTACCATCGACCTGAATGTTCACAAGTCGAAGGCGTTGGATGCGAAGGATATCCTTTACTACCAGATCGAGTGCACCTCGCACAAGGGTTTGGGAACCATCCTTGTTGACCCTGCTTCGGGCAAATTCGTTCTTGACGGCTTGCGTGCTGGTCAGACGTACAAGTTCAACATCAAGGTCATCGGCAAAGATGGCAACGAGTACGGCAGTGCGAAGGGTGTCAATGTCTCGGCGAAGACGCTGAAGGCGGCGAAGGGTTCGGCGCTTGCATTTACGGCAAAGGTAAAGGCGGCATCGGGTCTCAATTCCGTAACGCTTACCGGTCTGACGGCGGGTAAGATCTATTCGATTGACGTCTGGCAGGGCAAGAACTATGTGAAGACCATCGAGGTTACGGCAGATGCGTTGGGTAACGCAGTGGTCGACGGTTTGAATAGGGACGGAGCGAAGGGCGTGAAGTACCAGTTCCGTGTTGCCGAGAAGGTCAATACGGGTACGGCGGACGCACCGAAGTGGGAACTGTCGTCAGTTCGTAACGTCAACGGTTCGACGGTGAAGTTGAGCAAGAACGGTACCTTTGCTGCTCCGAAGAGTGTGAAGGTCAGCAAGTCAAGTACGGCGGCGAACATTCAGTTCACGTTTGTACCTTCGCCTGTTGCCGAGGTTGCCGACTTCAACTACGTCCCGGGTACGACACTTGGACCGGCGGTGTACAATGCGGCTGCTCTTCGGGCAGAGGCGGGTGTGAACGGTGATGCCTTTACGGTACCTGGTTACCTTACAGTCGCCGGTTACCGTATCGGCGGATGGGTTAACAAATCGACGGCTCCGACGCAACTTTCGGCGGCGGTGCTCAATGCCATCATAAGTGTCGAGGTTGGTGTACCCAATAACAAGGGCGTTGTAGAGGTGAAGATTACTACGGCTCCGAACTTCCCGACGATAGCCACTGAGATTTTGAAGGGCAAGAACCTCGAGTTCGGTATCCAGGCTTTTGCGGTGCAGGGTGCGACGACGACGACTTCTGACGTGGCTCGTCTGCGGGTGAAAGCATAGTTGTGTAGGTAACGCAGCGAGCGGAGGGCGTTAGCCCTCCGTGGTTTTGTGCTTTAAGGCAAAGCGAGCGGGGGGCGTTAGCCCCCCGTTTTTTTGTGTTGGTGTGCGTTATCGTTGATTGAGTCGGGGGGCTAACGCCCCCCGCTCGCTTTGAATGTCTTTTTATGTTATGATTATTCTCATGTTCCTTTTCATCACCTCCACCACTTACGGACAATGGCTGCCCGGCGACGAACGCGGATATGTTACAGGGCTGGCGGATGAAAGTTTACATAAAGTTCACAGAGCCCGGAGCGTAAGCTCCGGTATTTGTATTTTTCAGCCTCGCACCGGATCTTACGATCCGGGCTCTGTGAACTTTTTTGCCGCCAAGGCAGTAATAGGGACAACAACGTGCCCGGCACGCCGGTGCTGCGAAATAATGCAAAATTGAAAGAGTCCGCACGACGACAAATCAAGGGCGAACCGATACTCTTCAATCACGAACACGCGGCTGCTCTGCTGTCGCAATTTCACGAGACGTCGGCGTATCGGCATTGGAAATTGTGCGGCGCTGCGGTTATGCCTAATCATGTTCACGTTCTTATCGAGGTTCCTGATACGGAATCGTTAGATAGGGTGTCGGGCAATCTTAAAAGTTACGGCAGTCGTCGTTTGAATAAGGCGTTTGGTACTCCTGTTTCGGGTACATGGTGGACGAGCGGCTGTTCTGTGTGTTGTAAGCCGACGGAGTCTGTTCCTTCGTTGATTGAGTATATGAAGGGACAGCACAATCCTCTTGTCGTTTGGCTTGCGCCGGAGTTTGAGTAAGGTGCCATACACAAGCGAGCGGAGGGCGTTAGCCCTCCGATTTTTTGTGTTGGTACGCGTTATCGTTGATCGAATCGGGGGGTTAATCTTCCACACGTTGCCTCGCAAATTTTATGTTTTCGCATATTTTGCGGATTTGTCCTTCGTGAAATTCGCCGCTGACAGTAGTAATCGCCCTAACGAGGTATTCGTAACGCAAATGGTCATCGGTACACAGCACCACTTCCAAGTCAGGTTTTGTCCGAGCGATTGCCGAAACCTGCTGCCGTAACAGATCGAAACTTTCGATTTCTTTGTCGTCCAACTGAATGACTGCCAGTCTGCCTTCTGCATCGGCGATAAGGCGTACCTGTACGGAGTCGCTGTCGATTTCAACGGGCTGTGCTTGTCCGGTTGCCGACATTCGGATGTTGAAATCTCCTTCGGGAATGACGATATTGAGAGTCAGCACGAAAAACGTCAGGAGTAGAAAGACCACGTCGATCATCGGGGTCATATTGATTTTCGGTTTTTCGCGCTGTCGCCGCTTGCGTTGCATAGTGTACTATTGTACCATTATGTTAGACTTGTTGCATATGGCGGTTGCATGGGAAATTGCATGGGTTGTCGAAAAAAGTGTTAAAATTCCCGTGTTTCAGTTGCCGTCTTTACCCGTGTGCAGTATAACGCTGCTCTGTCGCAAATTTCCACTTGCCTCGATTCCGAAAAATCACTACACTGCTCACGTCAAGGAGACTCTGTCGTGTGCATTCAACGTGTTTATTTGGTCGTTCTGCTAACCGCTTTCGGCTCCACCGCCGCAGCGCAGACAGTCTCCACCGCTCAAAGCACACCAATGCTCACATCCTGGGGAGCAACAGTCAAGTCCGATAACGTCCACGCCGAATATCCGAGACCGACACTCGTACGCTCCGCTTGGCTCAACCTCAACGGATACTGGGATTGGAAAGACGGTACCGACCAACGCGAAGGTTTCAACCAGCGAATCCTCGTCCCCTTTCCCGTCGAATCGACTCTGTCGGAAGTCGTCCGGCAAACAGAACGCTGCGTCTATCGCCGGACGTTCACAATTCCAGAAGATTGGAACGAAGAAGACAATATCTTGTTGCACTTCGGCGCCGTCGATTGGGAAGCAGTCGTTTCCGTCAATGGACAGCAAGTCGGCACCCATCGCGGCGGTTATGCCCCTTTCTCTTTCGACATCACCGCTTTCGTTCACCGAAATGCGCCGAACGAACTCATCGTTCAAGTTTTCGATCCCTCTCAATACGGAGAACAGCCGCGAGGCAAACAGTTCACGACTCCGGCGGGAATCTGGTACACCGCTTCGACCGGAATTTGGCAAACCGTCTGGCTGGAACCCGTACCGCCGCATTACATTAAGTCGCTCCAAATTCACGCTGACTCCGATACCGGTCTTGTTACCATTTTGCCGATACTCAATATGGCTAACAAGAATTTGACGGTTGCTGCGGAAGCATTCGACAGCAACGCCTCTGTTGCAAAATCTTTCGGCGGCAGCGATGGTCCGCTCCTGATGCGATTCGAAAGAGCCGACGTGAAAGCCTGGTCGCCGGACGAACCGCACCGTTACCAACTTCGTGTCCGGTTATTGCACAAAGAGAATCCTGTCGATACGGTAGGCAGTTATTTTACGTTCCGAAAAATTGAGGTTTTGCGAGATTCCAATGGTCATCCGGCAGTCCATCTGAACGGCAAGCGTCTGTTTTTGATGGGCGTCGTCGATCAGGGATACTTTCCTGACGGTCTCTACACACCGCCTTCGGACAGAGCGAGGCTCGCTGATATCCGCACTGCCAAAGGATTAGGGTTTAATGTCATCCGTAAGTATCAAAAGATTGAGCCGGAACGCTGGTACTTTTGGTGTGATCAATTGGGTATCCTCGTTTGGCAGGATATGCCGGGCGGAGAAAACAGGTCGCCGGAATCGCAGCAGCAATTTCGGACAGAATTGCAACGGATGATCCAGTCCCGGTCGCATCATCCCAGTGTGATTGCATGGACAATTTTTAATGAAGGGGCGGGACAGCACAAAACTTCTGAGTACATTGCCTTGGTACGTCGTCTTGATCCAAGCCGGCTCATCTGCGGAGCAAGCGGTTGGAAGGACAGTGGATTAGGGGATGTTGTTGCTTCGCACCGATTGTCGGGTCCCGAAATGCCGAAAGTGGATGCGAGTCGGGCAGCGTTTGTTGGTTTGTTCGGCGGATTGACGTTGGTTCCTGAACCGGAAAATCTTTGGACGGAAAACACTTGGGCTTATGAACATGTTTCGGATTGGGAGAGTCTTGTTAAGCGTTACGAACAGATGCATGGCGAGTTACGGCAGATGATTCAAACACGGGGACTTGCCGGTGCGTTTTTTCATCAGTTGACGGACATCGAGTCGGAGTGCAACGGTTTAACGACTTACGACCGCCGTATTTTGAAGGTTCCTTCGGAAACGCTGGAGCGAATCAATCTGGAAACGATCAAGATGGGAAGCGAGTAGTCATGTTGCATAACATCGTCATTCCCGTGAAAACGGAAATCTGGAAGAGAGTTTTTGGGCGTTTCGCCTAGATCCCCGCCGTTGCGGGAATGACTCGCGAGGTTACGGAACAAGTCTAATGATTGTTTGTAAGTTCCAGAAACCGTACTCACGGATGTCAACGGCAGTATTCGATGCCTACACCCTGTTGCAATGACAGCAGGAATTTACGCAACAAGTCTTTTATTTTCCGCTGGGATTATCACTCTGAAAGGGCGGCGGCGAAAACACCCGCCGTCCCACGCCAGACTCCTGCCAACTCTCTCGAAAAGCAACGTCCGCCGAATCACACCGAGGATCTTTGTACCCATTAGCACGTTTCCACTCCAACAATGCGTCCGCTTCTTCTTTCGTAAAATGCCGGACTTGTCCCAGACCATGAGCGAGCAACACAATTTTGCAGTAGGCATCAAGCGTTTCAACAAGAAAATAAGCCTGCTCTACCGTCGCACCGTAACTGACCGTACCGTGATTGGCTTGAATCACAATGTCACTTTTGTCCAAAAACGGCAGAATAACATCGGCAAATTCCTGTCCGCCAGGTATCGTGTATTTTACAATCGGCACCTCACCCAACTTGATCTCCGCTTCCGGCATCAAATACTGCGGAATAGCCTCGCGTACCATTCCGAATGCCGTAGCATGAGGCGGATGACAATGCACAACTGACCGGACATCGTTCCGATGTTTCAAAATCGTAATATGCTGCCGGATTTCGCTGGTCATCTTTCGATGACCGGCAAGTTGATTGGCTTCCATATCGACGATGCAAAGATCGTCGGGACGCATAAATCCTTTGCAGATACCCGTCGGCGTACAGACGATTCGGTCTTCGTCGATTCGGCAGGAGATGTTTCCATCATTCGCCGCTCCGAACCCGCGATTGTACAACCGGCAGCCAATGTCGCAAATTTCCTCTTTGATTTGATTGAGATTAGTCATATTGCGCCTGTAAATTTTAAGGGTGCAGGTCATTGCGGACACTACGCTTGCCGAAACACCAAGTCGATCATTTCCCAGCCGTTCTCGAAACGGTGCGGCGAATCCTTGACCGATTCTTCATCGTAATCTTTCGACATCGCCGGAACGCCCGAACCGGTCAAAAACCAAGGAACAGGTTCCGAAGTGTGCGTCTTAATGGCGCACGGCGTAGGATGATCCGGTGATAAAAACAACCGCCATTCGCCGTAAGACCGTAACGCCTCCACTATCGGCGGAATGATCTTTGCATCAATCTGTTCCATCGACCAAATCTTTTTTTCGACACTCCCTTCGTGTCCTGACTCGTCCGGCGCCTCTATGTGAACGCAAACGAGGTCGTACTTTTTCAGTGCTTCGGCAGCATAGCGTCCCTTGGCAGCGTAGTCGGTATCGACATAGCCAGTGATTCCGGGCACATCGATATTGTCCCAACCGATGAGTGAGGCGATTCCCCGTAGCAAATCCACCGCCGTAATCATTGCTCCTTTCATTCTAAAAGGAGGCAACTTCGGCTTTTGACCGAGTCCCCAGAGCCAAATCTGTGTCGCTGGCAACTTGCCGTTTTGTATGCGGCAGCGATTGACCGGATGTTCCGCTAAAATCTTTTGGCTTTCGTCCATCAGAAATTGCAACAAATCGCTGCCTTTGCCCTTCGGCAACGCTTGGTCTATCGGTTTGTCGCTGTAATCGTGCGGCGGCGATGTGTGTGTACTTTGATCAAACGGCGGTTGTGTACAATTTTGCAACACAGCCAAATTACGGTAACTTACGCTGGGATAAAACGTCAGCGGCAACGGCGACTTCGGTGCAAGTTTCTCGTTCAGCGTTTGCATAATCTCTGCCGCCTCCGACGAAGTAATATGTCCCGCCGTAAATGATTGCATCGTTGCCTGACCGATTGTTACGAGGTTACATCGGATTGCCCAGTCGTTGTCGGCGAGGTCGATTCCCATTGCGGCGGCTTCCAACGGAGCGCGTCCTGTGTAGTAGAGTGACGAGTTGTATCCGAGCAATCCGAGCGTTGCGACATCCGAGCCGGGATTGAAACCTTGGGGAACATTGCAACTTCGTCCGACGATGCCGGAGCGTGCTAGGGCTTGAATGTTCGGAAGTTGCGCCGCCTGTAGCGGAGTCCGATTGCCGAGTGAGTCTATCGACCAGTCGGCACAACCGTCGGGAATGATGATGGCGTATTTCATGTGTATTGTCAAATGTTCAAAGAACCGCAAGCGTAGGCACCCGAAACTTACGGGTGGACTCGGAAGTCCCGCTATGCTGCACTTCCGGCTCTTCATTGTTATCTGTATTCTTACGGGGTTTGCGGAAAATTTTTACGTTTTTGTTTTAGTCCAATCATATTCAATTTGTTTCTCACAAAGGCACGAAGGGCACAAAGGTTTGTGTTGCTCCACTTTGTGTCCTTTGTGCCTTTGTGCGAGGAAAATCATAAACATGTAATTTTCACACGCCAGGGCTGTAATAACGTCGGCAGGTGAAAAACACACGCGATATGAATGTTAGAAAAACGTTCACAGAGCCGCAATCGTGAGATTGCGCAAGAGTTGCGCAATCTTACGATTGCGGCTCTGCTTGCGGTAATATCGGTACATTTTGACATTTTCTCCCTCTTTTTCCCTGTATTATCTGAAAAATCGGCATAATCGGCATAATCGGCAAAGAAAATAAAATCCCAATATCCGAAAAAACGGCTAAAAAGGTAGATGTTCGAAGGATAAATTGCCGATAAACCCGAAAAGAAGGAGCCCTCTCGACTGAAATGTCTCGACTGAAAACCCAGTTCGTTTTCGGACGAAAAATAAATCAATGCAGGATGTAAAACGAAACGTTCCTCGCCTTTGGGGACAGTGCCTTTTGGGACTATGGATTGCTGTTGCCGTTACGGCGTCGGTATTCCTTGCGTCTTCGGTCTGCGCACAAGATTCGCCGGGACAAATTTCACGGGGACAAAGAGAGTGTGAAACACTTTACACTGTTGCCGTCCGGGCTGAAAAACAGAACGATTTCATCGAAGCCGAACTTCGTTACGAAGAATGTCTGGAACTTGCCCGGCAACATCGCTTGCCCAGATTAGAAGCGGCGGCGCTCCATCGTCTTGCCGTCATCAGAGCACGAAACAAGAAATTTTCCGAAAGTGCGAATCTGTTCCGACGCGCTCTCGACCTCGAACCTAGAAATGCGCTTATCCTTTCCGATTTTGCACAACTCCATACAGAACGCAAAGATTACGTAGAAGCCGAAAATTTGTTCAAAAGAGCATTGGAAGCTGATCCGAATAATCGGAACATCCTTTTTAATCTCGGTTCGATCGTCGCTTTACAACGGTCAGATAGACAAGCGGAAGGACTGCGGTATCTGAAATTAGCCGTAGGCGAAGCCGATGCGTACCGAGAACTTGCAAAAATTTACCGTTCCAAAGGTGACCTCGAAAGAGCACAATTTGCAGAACGGAAAGCACAAGAAGCTCTCGCCGCCGGAAATACGGCTCCCACAGGGCGCCTTCTGCAACGCACCGAACATCAGCAGTTGACGCCGTCCGAAGTCGTCAATCAAGTCCGTCAGGAACTCGCCGACTCGGATATGCGCCGATCTATCGGAGAGCAAGTCCAGCAAGCCGTCCCGCCGCCGGGGATTCCTGTCCCCTTTATACCGTCAATGATACCGTCAACGCCGCAACCAACCGCTCAACCGAGGCAAGTGTCGCTTGTCCGACACTTGGGACCGCCGGCACTTCCGACTGCAACGTTGGGCGAGACCTCATCGGGGCTGCGTGCGTTGCCTAGCAAATCGGCGTTTCCATCTGTTTCACCGTCTTTCCAGCAACCTTCGGGCGCGACGGATCCCTTTGCTCCTGTTCAGACACCAGGAGCACCGTCCAGTCCCAATCCGCAGACTTTTATTTATACCCCGTCGAATAATGCGGCTCCAACGAGTATCGCTCCGCCGATTAAAACAGAGAAGAACCATCTGTTGGTGCGGTCGCTGGCGTTCACACCGCAACCTCCAAAAAGGGAAACAGGGCTGGAAGTATTGCCGGTTCGTGATGAGCCGGTTGGTGATGACACTGTTCAATTTGCGTCCAGTTATTCTGCCCCGAGTGAACACACGGATATGGGCAATCCGCTCCGGGTACGTCCTCTCGCCAATGAAGGATTGATCGATCCCGTCGCCGATGTTTCCATCATTGCGTCGCTGCCTTCGTTTTCAGCAGTCGAAGCCAGAACCCCCTCACGCATTGAAGAAAACACTCCGCTGACACGCTTGGAGGATATTGAAAGAGAAACACAGCAATCCGACAACCTCCTTGCTTTTGAACATATCCGGTCTGCTGCGGAAAGTATCCCTACGGAAAAAAATGGTGTAGTCAGGAACGTCACTGCACACCCTTCTCGTTCTTCGTTGCCGGTTCGGGAAATTGATGTCTTGCAATCGCCTTCCAACGTTATTGCGCGCAGAGACACGCCGCGTGAGACTACGGAAGTTAGAAATCTATCACCGATTCCGAGTGTACAAAGCGGTACCGAACAGAAAGATATAGAGAAAAAAACAGCTTTGCAAGAGAATGTTTATCACATTGCCAATTTGCGTTCTGGACAGTCCTCACCAGCAACACCCTCTACTCCGGTGCAGGCTGTTCCGATACGTCCGGCGGCACCCGCAGCAGAGATTAGGGAGATCGCCTCGAACAACCGTCATTTTGTTTCGGCAAATGCTCCGAGCGTGTTGGCGTTTGGGATTCCTCAAAAAGAGGAACCGCCCGTCGAAGTTCCCATTGAAATTGCGGCGGTTGAAGACGCAGAAGTGCGGTCGATAGAGCCGAATGATACTGCTCCGATAGTTGCGAGCATGGTGATGAGGTTGCCGCAACGCGAAGATGTCGAGATCAACACCGAGGAGCTTGCTCTCCCCACTCATGCGTCTGATCCTTTCCCATTGTTTGCTGGTGTGGTTCCGCCGTCGATGGGAGCAGCATTAGACGATCCGTTTCCGATAAGAAATGAGTTGGCGATGAATACACCGGCAACAACTACTTCGCCGGTCAACGATACGGTAAAAAATGAAATTCCCCATGTTGCCGAAGTGAGAAAGATCGAACCGCAACCGTTCCCCTCGGCTTCTCCGGCACCGGTGCTTTCTTTACCGATGAGTCCTTTGCCGACGAATCCTACGCCGGTAGATTCGGTACCGTTGCTTGCCGACACAAGACCGCCTGCTGCTCTGCCGCCGTCTGCTGTTGTTGAGGAAAAGCGGAGCGTTCCGATGCCGGTTGCATCACCGGTTGACCCGGTGCCAGTGCTTGTCTCTGTCAAACCTTCCACTCCGCCGCCCGTCGCCGCAGAACCTGTTAAAACGGTGCCGATTCTTGCCGAAGCAAAACCGCCGCTGCCGCAACCTACAATATCTGTATCGCCGACTCTAGAACCTGTCGTCCCTGCGCCGGTCGAACCGGTACCGGTGCTCGTTGCGGTGAAAACGCTTCCGCCTCCGCCGCCTGCTGCTGAATCTGCTAAACCGTTACCAGTGCTTGCTGAAACAAAACCGTCAATACCGGAACCTGTTGCTGCTGTCCCAGTCGAATCTGTACCAACATTTGCCGTAGCACCGGCGCCGCCTGTTACTGCTGCTCCTGTGGAAACAGTACCGATGGTCGTCGCAATGACACCGCCGACTCCTGCACCGGAAACGGCAACGTTTGTCATTCCCCATCCGGCGGTCGCCGCCGTGAAACCTCCTGCGTCGGAACCATCATCTCCAGCACCGCCGACGGTCGCCGCTATGCCCGGCGAGCCGATTCCTGTCGAGAACGATATGCCGAGATTCGTCGAAGTAGCAAAAGTTGAGCCGCAAAGACCTGTACCGCCGCCAACTCCGGTTATTGCCGCATTTCCAGACCCTTTTGCAGTAATAGGAAACGAACCGCCGCGGTTCAGCAATGTGGTAGCTATCAAGCCGCCGCCGGTAATTTCATCTCCTGCCCCGGCGTCGCCTACGCCGACCATTGACTCATTCTTGGTGGCAGCAAATCAGACGCCAGTCTTTGCTAGACCGGCGCCTCCGACCAGGATTGCGCCTACGCCTTCCATTCCTGCGCCGGTCGCTCCTGCGACAGCCGCTACAACACCAGTAGAAACAGCGCATGTTTTGACACCGCCTGTATCCGTAGCGCAAGTCCCGGCACCGCCCGTATCCGTAGCGCAAGTCCCAGCACCATCCGTATCCGTGGCGCAAGTCCCGGCACCGCTCGTATCCGCAGCGCAAGTCCCAGCACCGGTGGTACAAACTCCGGCGGAGGTACCACAATTTGTCGTAGCAGCGAGCCCGACACCTGTTATATCGGCACCCGTAGCACCGCAGCCGCCGCCGGTGGTATCGCCGCCGGCAGCAAAAGAACCTATGGGATTCGCCTCGACACGCAAGCCGGGAGTTAGCCAGTCTGAACCGAAGGTTATGGTTGCCGAAGACCGAGCACCAGGCTTCGCCCGGACAAGGAAATAGTTACCGTTTTTTCTGTTCCTTTTTTTCCATCGCTTGTTGTTTTAGTTCTTTCGGCATTTTTTCAATGGCGTAGCGCAGTGCCGTGCGCGGCATTACCGCTTTGTGCTTCATCACAAATTGAAATACCGACTGTTCGTCAAAATTGCCAGCCTCTTTCAGCATCCAACCGTATCCTTTTTGTACCATGTCTTCCGTGTCGATGAGCAGGATTTCGGCGAGGGCAAAGACTTCATCGTGAAACCGTCCCTTCCGGGCATGACCGACCAGCGACACTGCCGCTGCTCGGCGTTTCCAAAGGTTTTTCGATTTTGCCCAAGTCCGTAACTTTTTGACATATTGCGGATACATTTCCAAAAACGTACCGACGGTTCCTCCTTTTCCCATCCCGCCGCAGCAAAACACATCGCACGTCGCCCAATTCGTGATATAGGAATCGACCCAACTGTCGATGGTCGTCCAATCCTTCGGCTTCAATTCCTTGTGAGTATGCTCCATCCAAACACAAGCAATGGAAAATTCTTCGTGATAGCCGGTCTGCATAAGAGTTTCGCAGAGGTTGAAAATTTGTTCTTTGGACAGCGGTTTTACTTCGGCGAAATACTTTTTGGCAATCTTTCCTACTTCGGCGCTCTTGACGCCGTGAAGTTTAACTTTATTGTCTTCTTTGAAAAAGCGCATTCCGCTTGTTTTGACGGCTTTGCTGGCTTGATTTTTCAGTGCTTTACGGACGGTCTCTATAACACTCTGCATGACCGTATTGTACCTTGGAACCGGTAGTTTTCCAAGTAACACGCTTGCCCTAAACCTAGCACCTCATCACAACTAGACTTGTTGCACAACCCAATTGTCCCCCATCAACTTTATCACAGCCGCTTACGAATACTGCTCTGTTAACGTTTTGATAACGTTCTGGTAGAATCTCGTTATGCGTTATCTTGTCTCTTTTCATCCGAAGCGGCATCCGCACTTTTTTACTGACATCCTCGTCATCGGCGGAGGACTCGCCGGGTTTTAGTCCGCAGCGGGACAGCTAGTGCCGCTTTTACTGGGTTGACGGGGAAAAAAAATCACTGAGCCCGGACATAAGCTCCAGTTCTACCGTTCCGGGCTCTGTGCACTTTTTATCCGCCGGGGCAGTAAGAATGCAGTTCTTATAAACTTTTTTCCTCTGCAAAGCATCCGCTGATGGTTTGTCCGCAGTATTTACAGCATGACTCCTCGTCAATTTCATATTCGCAAACGACATACCGGCTTCGCAAAATCACCGTTTGCCCGCACTGCGGACAGTACGTCGATTGCCCCGCCGGATCGTCAATGTTGCCCGTATAGATATACCGCAAGCCGGACGACATCGCTATCTCCCGCGCACGAAACAACGTCCGCGGCGGAGTGGACGGCATCGTCAATAACTTATGCGCCGGTCGAAAAGCCGAAAAATGCAACGGAACCTCCCAGCCAAGATGCTTAGCAACCCAATCGCACAAATCACCTATTTCCTGGTCAGAATCGTTCAACGAAGGAATCAACAGCGTCGTAACTTCAAGCCAAGTTCTTGCCCGTACCATGTATTGTTGTGCTAGATACTGCAACGTCTCTTTGACCGGCTCGAGTGTACCGCCGCAATATTCCCGATAAAATTTTTCGGAAAAACTTTTCAAGTCAATGTTGACGGCGTCCATTGAATCGAAAAACGCTGACCGATGTTTCTCCGAGATATAACCGTTAGAGACCGCAACTGTTTTCACACCGGCACTTCGGCAAGCGACGGCGGCGTCTTGAACATACTCTGCCGCGATGATTGGTTCGTTGTAAGTAAAGGCGACGCTTTCGCAGTGGTACTGTTTTGCTAATTGAACGATTTCTTCTGGCGTTGCCGACGCTGTTAGGAGTGACGGATTGCGGGACTGGGCGGTGCTTGCATTTTGACAAAACCGGCAAGCGAGGTTACAGCCGATACCGCCGAATGACAAGATTTTCGTGCCGGGATAGAAATGGTTGAGCGGCTTTTTTTCGATAGGGTCGACGGCAAAACCTGTTGTTTTGCTGTAGGAAAGCGAGATAATGTTTCCTTTTTGGCAAGTCCGCACTCCGCAAAATCCGACTTGTCCTTCGGAAAGGAAGCATTGCCGAGGACAAAGACTACATTGTGTCATTATTACTATCCTAGCAGAAGTGAACCGTTTGGCAACTCGTTGCATCATTGGATAGAAACAAAGCACTAGGTTAATCGACGATTCGGGTGAGGAAGGAATTGTTTCCTGCAACATCAAACATTGCCCGATGTGAATTCATCTGCCGGAACACTGCACCGCCGCGGAAGTATATGACAATTCCCATCGACATCGACCAACTTTCCCGGCGATTGCCATGAGGGTTGTAACTCGTTCCTTCAGAAGGAACAAGATACGAAAAGCCGCCGTTCACTGCCAATCGGTCACTGATGGCGACCTCACCGAGAGCGTTAATGATAACGCCGCCGTTTGACGTTAAACCGCTCCGAAGTTCAACTTGTCCGCCGTTGTCCAGATGTTTTCGGGCAAAAAAGAGATAATGATCATGCACATCAACATATTCGCACCGTCCTCTGTACCACACCTTTGGATGATCCCAGAACACATCGAAGGCACCGATGAATCCGCATTCTAGATTTCCGAGTATTCGGGTAGATATTTCACATCTCATCTGTCGCAGGTTCACTGCCCCGACGTGTCGGGTGCGGTCTTCGAGCCAATCGACGGCAACTCCGCCTTGAAGCCGGGCAAAATCGAACCGCTTGAAAAGTCCCGCCGTAAAAAAGAGCTGTGTGCGTTCTGGTACGGAAGCGAAGTCTCCCTGCAACGCACGGACACCAAATTGTCCCGTAAGCGAACCCTGCGGGGTAAGGGCGGTTGACCAGTTAATGCCTTCGTTGATTCCAAAACTGCCGGCACCTTCGCTGAATCCCGTCTTGAACGTCGTCAACTCGGCGAAAAGCGTTATGTTGTCGAACAAGCCCATCCCAAAAGGGACGGGAAACGGACCAATAACCTGCGTGTCAAAAGGATATTCACCGATTATTTCGCCCTCACTGTATGCACCGTCATCCGTAAAGAGGGGACTACTTGTGTTGATAACCGGCGGTATCATGCGGGATGTTTGGGACTGTCCATTTTGACGTTGCCGAATCGGCTGCGGTTGGAAGTCAAAATCTTCCTCGTAGAGCAAACTTTGTGGAATAATGGAGCCGACGGGATCAATGTCGTCAAAAACGACCTGCCGGCTTTGTGGACGCTGCAACAGAGAATTTCGTTTCGGAAGCGGCAGCGGTTCTGCCAAATCTTCATCCGCAATAGCATTTCGAGGAAAAACTGGACCAAGATGGTCGGCGGCGGACACTGCTGTGAAATTCAAAACGGATGTCAAGCATAGCGCCTTAAAAACAAGGAAAAACAGCGGGGAGAAATGTCGTGTGGTCATATTCTTGGGAATATCGCATGGGTGGATTTCCTCGGTGTCTATATCGGCACGGAATAACCGTTACATTCGGAATTATTGGAAAAATCGTTAAATTTTACCCAAATTCGCAATTTTCCACATCGAGTTGGACTTTCTCACAATAGCGGGGGTGTGTCCAGATCTTTATATGTTCCTAAAATTGGGAATGTATCAACAGAAACTAAATACTACGAAACCGCCGACGAGGAGTATGGCGAAAACAATCGTCAGTAGATTGAAATACCGGTCAATCCACGTTACCACCGTGGGACCGAAAAAATACATAATGGCACCGATGAGGTAAAAGCGTCCGCCGCGTCCAATGATAGAGCCGAAAAGGAGCGCCGCTAACGATATGTTAAACACGCCGGCAGCGACGGTGAAAACCTTGTACGGAATCGGCGTGAATGCCGCCATGAAAATCGCAACAAAAGCGTTGTCTTGATAAAGTTCTCCGACTCTATTAAACACCGCTTCGGTAAAGCCCGGAATGTAATTGAAAAAGAAATACTGCAATCCCGGCGTTTTTGTCCAGAGAACGTAGCCGATAAAAAAACCTAGGAATGCGCCCAATACGGAACCGACCATGTTGACAGTGGCGTACCAAAAAGCTCGTTTGGGTTTTCCTGCTGAAAGGGCGATTTGCAGTACATCTGGCGGAATAGGAAAAAAGGAACTTTCCAAAAAAGCGAGGACGAAGAGTGCCGGCGTGCCGAATCGGGTATCTGCCCAGGAGAGTACCCAGTCATACAGGCGGCGGACGATGTTCTTCTTCGGTGCGTCGGGTTGCGGTTCTTCGGGAGTTTCTTTCATAGAAGTGGCTTCATTATAGCAGGAAGAGAGATGTGCCGCAATCGCAAGATATGTTTTCCCGCAAAATGTCTCCTCTCCAAAGGAGGAACCACCCCTGCCCCTCCAAAGGAGGGGAATGGAATCACCTAGCAACGGCGTTTCCTGTCGGTCAGCATACCACCTCATGGAGAAAACTTGTCAACGGAGACACCCACGACGCGATGTTTCCGAACAAGTCTATTGCCTTTCCTCTCTCAATACGTTAAACTACTCCGGAGATGTCTTAGCCATCGGAGAAGCCCATGCTTGTACGACTCATCTTTTGCATCATATTCTTTTACGCCATGCCTCTCAGTGCCAGCGAAGTCATCTTCCAAATCGGTCGCCCCAACGGATCGAGCGAAGAATTTCGCGGTTTTGTCAACTGGGACAACGCCGCTAAACAAAAAGGCTCCGCCCGCACATTCATCGTCGGACGACACAAAGAATCGGAATGGCCCTTCCAGCACCTCAGTACCAATGATATGGGAAACGCCGGGAACACCTTCCAATTTGAAATCCAATTCGAAGCCGACCGAGATTATCCTGAAGAAATCTATTTCATCGTCGGACTCTGTCACGTCCATCCTACGGAACCGTCTCTCACTCACGTTGCCGTCAACGGACAAGCATCAGAGCCCGTCCGTTTGCCGGCAGGTCCCACCGAACTCAAATTTGATAGTCATTGGAGACCCGAAAAAGGATTCGCCGAATCCGTCGTTATTCCCATCGTCTCCGGTGCCGTTAAACAAGGAGCCAACACGCTTACTGTCCATCTAACCGACGGCAGTTGGTGCTTCTACGATTACGTCCGCCTCGCCACCGCTCCGACAATACCGGAGCAGATTCAACCGCGTGATCTCAAAACGCAGTTCCGTGCCGATGCAATGAAAGATGTCGATGAGATTCTCTTCGTCGTCCGCAAGCCGAGCGAAGACCTGCACTGGTACGGAAACTTCGGCTATTTTGCCTGCGACGAAAATACGTTCACCTTTCCGCTCGGTGCGGGGAGTTGGATGAACATACTCACCGTCGATACCGGCGAAGTCCGCACGATATTTAAGGACGAAAAAGGTACAATCCGTGATCCGCAAATTCACTACGACGGCAAACGAATCGTTTTTTCGTATATTCCGGCGGGTAAGCGGCACTTCAATTTGTACGAAATCAACATTGACGGCACGGGACTGCGGCAACTGACCTTCGGCGACTGGGACGACATCGAACCGACTTACACGGCAAGCGGCGATATTATTTTCTGTTCCAGCCGAAGCAAACGCTGGGTGCAATGTTGGATAACACCGGTTGCAACGCTTTACAAATGCGGTCCCAACGGCGAAAATGTCCGTCCGATCTCGGCAAATATCGAACATGATAATACGCCCTGGCCTTTACCAAACGGACAGATTTTGTACACCCGTTGGGAATATGTCGACCGCTCGCAACTCGATTATCACCACCTTTGGACGATGAATCCCGACGGCACCCGGCAGATGGTCTTTTACGGTAATATGCACCCGGAACTCTTGATGATCGGTGCCAAACCGATACCGAACAGCAATAAAGTCGTCGCTTCATTTGCGCTGAAACATGGTCTGCGTGAACATCGCGGGCAAATCACGGTGCTTGACCCGACGAGGGGACCGGACGACTTGTCGGCGGCGACTCTGATTTCTGCTCATTATGATCACTCCGACCCTTGGGCGTTCTCCGAAAATGCTTTTATGGCTGCCAAGCATGAGCAATTAACATTAGTCGATGACGAAGGACGAGAGCAGATATTGTACTCTCTACCGGACAATCTCAAGGAGGCAGGTTTTTGGATTCATGAACCGCGACCGGTCATCACACGGGAACCGGAGGTATTGCTTGCCGATCAAACCGATCTCACGAAATCGACGGGGGTGCTTGCGTTGATTGACGTATACGAAGGGCGGCAGATGGGAACTGTTGAACGCGGCTCCGTCAAAGAGTTGCTCGTTCTCGAAACTCTTCCGGCACCGATTCACTACCAAGGCGGAATGGATCAAATATCCATCGACGGAACATTCACATTGGTGCGGGTTCTCGGAACGATTCCCGTCGAACCGGACGGCTCGGCATTGATGGAACTGCCTGCTCTTCGCAGTTTCTTCTTCGTGGCGATGGATCACGACGGTTGGCCCGTCAAGCGAATGCACAGTTTTACCAGCGTGATGCCCGGCGAAGTAACGTCCTGCATCGGTTGCCACGAAGAACGGACGATGATACCGACTGCCAACCATCAAAGGGCAGTTGCCCAGGTCATGAATCGGGAGCCGAGAAAACCTGAACCGATTAAAGACATTCCAGAAGTGTTCGATTTCGTTAGGGACATTCAGCCGATATTGGACAAGCATTGTATAGAGTGTCATAACTATGAAAAGGCGGAGAAAGGTGTCATCCTTGTCGGCGATTGGATGCCGAATCACGTACGGAGTTACCGGACGCTTGCGTTCCGCTGTAATATGTTCGGCGACAATCGAAACCGGGCGATGAGCAACTTCAAGCCTTACGAAATCGGGAGCCGTGCCAGTAAATTGATGCAAATGATTGACGCAAAACACAGTGATGTCGCTTTATCGGAGCACGAGCGTAAGATGATTAAGTTTTGGTTGGAAGTCGGAGCGAACTACGCGGGGACTTACGCTGCCAGTGCTCACGGTGAAATCGGCTGGGTTTATGGCAGCGATGAGTGGATTCGTCCCGACCTTGACTGGGCGGAGACGAAAGCGATGGAGGAGGCGATAGTCCGGCGTTGCAGCGGTTGTCATACCGAGGGGCGAACGATACCGCACACGGTATCGCACACGACGCAAGGATACAATCCGAATTGGGCTTTCAATTTATCGTATCCGGCGAAGTCTCAGATATTCAATGGACCTTTGGCAGAATCGGCGGGCGGTCTGCAACGTTGCGGGGAGGTTGTCTTTGCGGATAAAAATGATCCAGATTATCAGGCGATTCTGTCGGGCATTGAGCGTTGCCGACAGTATATTTTATCCGGTACGCGACCGCAAATGACGCCGTTTTATGCCAATCGGTATTATACTCGTGAGATGATTCGTTTTGGTATTCTTCCTCAAAACCACGAATACAAGACGATGCCGATTGATCCTTATGAGATAGATCGGAAATATTGGGAATCGCTTTGGCATGTGCCGCAAACGAAAGATTTTTAGTGTCTGTATCACGAATTTGCTATTTTTATCGCACAAAGACACAAAGGGCACGAAGGAGTTTAAATGACCGGACGTTCCTTGGTGTTCTTTGTGCCTTTGTGCGAAACATAACAATGACACAGAAAATGTGATGTAACCTGATAAATTGCAAAATGTTGCGACAAAGTGCGACTACTTAGTTGCTACACCCTCGATTTCTAACGAAACTGCCCCTCAAAATCGAGAAATAAATTGGAGAAACCTGTTAACTTTTGCCGATTATAGCAAATGTACCGCCCGCAATGGGTGAATAACGCATGAAATCGGCAAAACTTTCCGCTCTAATCCTGACTCTGTTCGGACTCGCTCTCGCGGGATGCGAAATCATGCCGGTAACACGGTACAAACCGACACTGCACAATCCCTTCATGGAAATGCGAAGCGTCGCCGTCGTACCCTTCGTCGACCTAACCGACAACGACGTCAAAGTCGACGGCTGGGAATTCGCCAATCAGTTTGCCTTGGAACTCCAACGAGTGCCCGGCTTTCACGTTATCGCCAACAAAATTGTCCGAGATACTATGTGGGAACACGAAATCCACAAATTCGAATCGGTCGACGACCTTCGCTATCTTGCCGAACTTCTCAAAGTTGATGTCATTGTAATCGGGAAAGTCCATCATTTCAGTATGAGTTATCCTCCCGTAACCAAATTTGAGACCGAATGGTATCACGTCAATCCTTATATGCACCCCATCATGGAGGGGTACGGACTCCCCTGGGGAACCGAGTATGAACGCTTCATTCCCGATAAAATCGTTCACCTTTCCGAAATGAACCTTGCCGAAGCACAAATCAAAACGCAAACGCCGGAGTTTGAGTCCGTTACGAACAAGCGGAAAGCCGCCAATAAAGACGATGACGAACTTGAGACGTTTTATCCGCTCGAACCGCCTCGGCAAGCCCGTCGTGACAACGGAATCCGGCAGATGTCGGCAACGATTCCTAATAATCTTCGAGTCAAAAGTACCGATGAGGAGAATCTGCTCGACGTTGCCCAGCACCAGACCGACTTGGCGTTGAGCCGGCACTTGGCTTCGACGGGCGTCCCTTTTGTACCCGAAGCAAAACCGTTGACGGATCGGGAACAGCGTGATTTCAGCGTCCGATTGAACTTGGAACATCCGCTCAAATATGGTCCCTGGCAGAGCGAGACGGCTCAAGAGCATCAGTTGCCCTGGTCGGAGCAGAACCGATTTCCGATTTACCAACAGAATATGCAGAATCCGGGCGGTTTCGTCGGGAATTATCCCGGTTTCCCACCGCCGACTGGCATGCCGACGGAATTACTAACGGAGTACGGTATCGTCGCCCAGCCGATTATGCCGGTGCCGCCGATGTATCCCTTGATGCCCGGTATGCCGGTCGAAGGACAGTACGGAATGATTATGGGAGAACCAGAACGTTTCCCCGGCTTGCCGCCCGATTGGCCCGACCCTCGAGGACTTATTCCTGAAGGTCCCAAACCGGAGCGAACCGTCGGTAAAAATCGGCATGACGGTCCGATCATCAGTTGGGTCGAAGTGTATAAAGGAGACGACAGCGAATTTGTGCAGGCGTTGGCAGATTACGATTTCCTGTTCCGTGATGACAAACGTTTGAGCGGCAAACAGACGATTCTGTCGAACCGGAGTGAGTTTACAGCGTTTTGTTGTCGGATGCACATTTGGCAGATATTCTCTGCTCGCGGCGGTGCCGGACCGGCGCAAAAGGTGAATCGAGCATGGAAAATACAACACGGAGCGGTGAGACCGTATTGAAGAATTGTTTTCACAGAGCCCGGAGCGTAAGCTCCGGTGCGTAACTGGAAACACCGGTGCTTACGCTTCGGGCTCTGTGAACTTTGATAATTTTTGGAAGATTTGCGAGATTTTGTCAAATAAACGTCCCGCAGAAACGTAGTACACATAGGCAAAGACTGACGATTATTCCTTTCGTAAGACTTTTGCCGACAGATTTTTTTAGGTAGTAGAAAAGAGCGTGAATTCATTCGATTCGGGAGTACGACAATTCCGATAAAGTCGATGGACGCTGGTTTCTATGCCGACATTGTTCAATCCTTTTTTTGATAATGAGGCTATGCAAGTTCAGCAGTTAACATTTCCGCACCCGCCTGCCGGGTTTTCCGCTAATACGAGGTTCGATACCGTGGACTATACTACCGAGGATCGCGATGTTAAGGTCATTGCTCTGATGAAGGGTAAGGAACAGTACGTTTTCATTTACAATGAAAAGAATCGTGCGGAGACTCTTCGTCTTTTGGCGCGATATGCTTCGAATCCGGAGTTAAGTTTTACGTGGTACGATGCGGCGGTTTTGAGTCAGAAGATTCGTCAGGAGGGACTTCATCGGGCGCGGGACAAGCAACGTACTGAACTGCCGGAGTGCAGCGTTTCGATGTCGGTCGATGATATGTTTTAGGCTTTCGCCGGAAAGTTTTATACCCGTTGCCGTCATTGCGCGTTGCTCCATTCCGGCTTTTGTTAACGTTTGAACAAAAGCCGGAA
>Ga0099364_10002110_pt1 | contig 32070 bp, 29 predicted proteins | sample TergutTh196P3_FD_73070 | JGI IMG/M metagenome (GOLD analysis project Ga0099364, IMG submission 73070) | Microcerotermes parvus P3 segment gut microbial communities from Pointe-Noire, Republic of the Congo - Th196 P3 | ecosystem: Host-associated > Arthropoda: Insects > Digestive system > Gut ... | reverse complement strand
GTAGCACAATATGGTGTTACACAGATTATATACGGACCAGATAAATCAGTTCCCTATAGATGATGGCGAACGGAGTTCGCCGCTACGAAAAGTCTACTACACAATTTTTCTTATAAAACACTATACTAAATTTGTATATCTTTTCATAACCCTCTTGTTTAAGCGTGTGCATATACGCTTTTTCTTCTATTTGTTTCAAACCATCTTCTGCTATTTCGTTTAAATCCAATCCTTCTTTTTTCATATGTTTAAATTCTATTATCACGGCATAATTATTCTTATCAACAGGTTTTATTAAGCAGTCAGAGCGTCCTTTTCCAGCCTCACGGTTAGAGTAAACATTGTAATACTGTTTATATTTAAAACGTTGACTAGAAGCAGCTAATAATATCCCAAAAATGAACATATGATAGCTGTTTTCTTCTTTATAGTCGTGAAAACTGGGGTAATTTAATAATTCTTCGTTAAGCAGACGGCTAACCCCGTCAGGATCTCCTTTAAAAAGACATTCCACAAATTCTTCTATAGTTCGGCTTAGTGAATGATGTTTTTCAAACCCAAACCACCTTTCTATACATTCTTCAAATAAATCATAAACCTCCATATTGACTAGTTCTGCAAAAAACCTACGACCAGAGGAACCTACACAAGGCTTTATGTAACCTGTATTAAGTAAGATAGACCAAAAAGCGTTATCATTTTCATAATTTATGGGAAAAGTAATACTTGAATTATACACCATATATATAGATGTTCCAGTAAGTAAACCCGCTAAGTCGTTTTTTAAGCCTTCTGAACCGAGAGCTATCATGTTATCCATCAATCCTGTACCTCCAGTATTCACCCAAAAGTTTTTGATTTTCTTTTCCTGTAAATAACCGGTAATGCTCCATGGATTAAACATGTCTTTATCACCAAATCTATAACCATCATACCAATTTTTAACATCATCGAAGTTATCGTTTAAGCCAAATTCTTCACAGGCAGTTTTAACTTCATCTTCTGTAAAACCAAAACTTGTTGCAAAATCATCATCCATAATTCCTACTACTTTCGGATTATTAAAACTGCTCATAAGGCTTTCTTTTGCTATTCTTTGTACACCGGTTAAAACACCAAACTCTAAAAAATTGTTACTTTTAAAGACATTTCCCAAAAAAATTCGCATAAACTTTATCATCTCGGGGTAAAAATTCTCAAATACAGCATTGTTTAGTGGTGTGTCGTATTCATCAATAAGAATAATTACTTTCTTCTGGTGGTGAGTATATAAACATTCGCTAATGAATTGTAATGCGTTTTGTAATTCAGTTTCAGAAGCAGTACAAGCACGGTATTTGTCAAAAATCTCTTTTGTGAGGCCATCTAAAATTTTGCTTTCAACAAGATATTTGTGTTCTCTATACAATTTTGCCATTAAAAGTTTTATGTTTTCAAGTGCGTCCGGGTATGTTCTTGACTCTATATTTTTCATGGTTAAATAAATAACAGGATATTGGTTCTGATGCTTCTCTATTATTTCTGGATATTCTGTTATTTTTAAACCTTCAAACATTGCTTTAGTGTCTTTTGTAATGTCGAAAAATGTCTGCAACATGTTCATGTTAAGTGTTTTTCCGAAACGTCGAGGACGTGTAATAAGCGTTACATCGCCTTGATTTTCAAGAAAATCTTTGATAAACAAGGTCTTATCTACATAAAAATAATTGTTTTCGATTATTCTGTCGAAAAATTCGACTCCTATCCTTACGCGTCTAGGCATAATTTTATCCTCCGATGTCACTTTATATTTGATTATAGTTTTATGTCAAGTTAAAATTATATTTTTATCTTAAAAAATCAGAGACAAAACCAATCAATATAACAATTGTTATAGAAATGACACTTCCAACAATAAATGAGAGCAAAGCTTTAATATAGCTACTAATCTTTTTCCCGTTAAAGAATTGAGCAATTGCCCAAATAAAATATGCTGTTGTAATGTAGTGGTTAAAGTGCACTAAATTCAATTTTGTCAAACCGCTAATAAGAATAGTAAACACTAGTACTAGAGTAGCACTTCCATACACATAACACACCAAAGTAAAAATTTCAAAAAGATTATACCCGTATTTTCTAAAAAAGAGCTTTAATCCAAAAGTGACGAGCAATCCACCAAATAAATCAGTATATACGGTATTTTGCATTGACCAAGCTAACATTTTTGTCACTGCAGAATTTTCACTGAATCCAAAGTCAATAACTGATTGCACCGTATGATCAATATAATTCTTGAAAAAGAAATAAGTTAACCCAAAAAGTATCGAAATAAGTACAAAAAATTTAACAGGTCCAATGTAATGGCTTCTGTCTTCGTAAATATATTGTTTTACAGAAACACCCGGTTTTAAGAGCATTCTTCTGATTGTATAAAAAAAACCGCTGTTCACATAAAAAGCATCCCCAATGTCTTTTAGGATAAACTTTCCGTCTATCTTTATTAATTTCGTTGGATAAGCACAATTTGAACAATAATTCCCTTGAATGGGTTCGTTACAATTTTTACATCTTGTCATTTTATATCCTTTATTTACTTAATCTAAAACTAATCAAATAAGCAACTTTATCTAGCTCTTTATCAACCTATGAAACCAAAATAAAAAAAAACAGCAAAAGAGTCAAGGTTTTTTTTTATATCTTCTTTCAATGTTAGAATATCCAAATTTAGTTACTTTCACAGGGATGAAAATTTGAGGTTATATTCGCTATTACAAAAAAAAGCATTTGACAAAAAAGTAAATATAGAATTAATTGTCTCCATGTGGATATTATTTGGATTTTCGGAAATAAAGTTTCCTTAAGATCATACAGTTTACTTCGCTATAATATTGGGAATTTAGGCACGAGATTGCATTCTCTACGGAAGTTGGAGGGGGCGTGCAGATAAATAATAAAGCTATCAGAATGCAAAATTCTGTTATATAAATAGTAGCAACCTTGAATCTGTAGAGATCACATTGTATTCGTTCCTCCATCATACAGAACGCACATACATGTGATTCCTGCCCATTTTCAGAGGGGGCTCAAAAAAACATTATTAGGAGGCAAAAATGCTAAAACCAAAAATATTTGTTATTTTGTGTATAATGCTTTTATGTACACATGTTTTGTTAGCTGATGATCAAATAACACCCCCAAGATTTTCAGCTTTTTATGGTCTCTCTTTGGCGACACAAACTGTAGATGGAGACAGTAATGCCGATAGAAGACTAGGTCTGTTAAACGTAGGAATTTCATACCTATACGAACTTCCAAACAAACTTGTGTTAATAGAACCGGGATTAAGACTGTCTAATAAAGGGTATAAATATCAAGATGATGAATCTGGAAACCTGCTTTACTTAGATTTGTTCGGAAAGTTAAAACTTAACACCTTGTCTTTTCCCCTTTACCCATATGCAGGTATGTATGCAGGGTATTTGTTAAAGGCAGAAGAAAAACTTGATTTGGGTAAATTTGATTTGGAAGGATTTGAAGATATACCTATAAGTATGCTACTGGATTTAAAAGAACAATACAAATCAATGGATTTAGGTTTTCTTTTTGGTGCAGATATTGTCATAGAGAATCGAGTAACACTAGGATTTGAATATAATTTTGGTGTTCTGTCCGTAGATGATTTGGATGGCAACGATTTTAAAGTAAAAAATAATTCTATGTTAATGACAATAGGAGTTTTATTCTAAGAAATTTTATAAGGATTTATAGACTATGTTTAATAACCTTTCTGACAAACTAGATAAAATTTTTCGTAATTTAAAAGGCATGGGTAAATTATCTGAAAAGAACATTGCCGATATGCTTCGTGAGATCCGAATGGCTCTTCTAGAAGCGGATGTAAACTTTAAGATTGTAAAAAAATTCATTGCTGAAATCGAAAAAAGAGCAATCGGGCAAGAAGTTATGAAGAGTTTGCAACCCGGACATCAGGTTGTTAAAATAGTTCATGAACAACTTATTGCACTTATGGATAATTCAACAACAAAAATCGATATCCATAATAATAAAATCACTAAAATTATGATGGTTGGCTTACAAGGTTCTGGTAAAACTACAGCTTCAGCTAAACTAGCTCTTTATTTTAGAAAAAAAAATAATGTGAAACCTGTTATGGTTGCATGCGATATTTATCGACCTGCTGCTATTCACCAACTTCAGATTTTAGGTAAACAAATTGATGTCCCTGTTATTAGCGAAATTGACAATAAAAATGTTCTAAAAATTGCTGAAAACGCATTAAACTGGGTCAAAAATCAAAATATTCAACTTATGATTTTTGATACAGCTGGAAGATTGCATATTGATACTGATATGATGGATGAAGTTAAAAAATTAAAAAATTTAATTGAACCTGATTATATTTTCTTTGTTGCTGACGCAATGACAGGGCAAGATGCTGTGAATGTGGCAAAAGAATTTAACAACCTTTTGGATTTCACAGGTGTTATTTTAACTAAACTAGATGGTGATTCACGCGGTGGTGCCGCTTTATCAATTAAAGCAGTTACAGATAAACCTGTTCTATACGTTGGTATTGGAGAAAAGATTCCGGATCTAGAAGCATTTCATGCAGATAGAATGGCTTCTAGAATTCTGGGAATGGGTGATGTTCTTAGCTTAATTGAGAAAGCACAAGACGCAATTAATGAAGAAGAAGCTGAAAAATTGGCAGTTAAAATGATGAAGAATCAGTTTACTTTTAATGATTTTTTAAGCCAATTACAGCAAATTAAAAAGATGGGACCTTTAGAAAATATCTTAAAAATGATACCGGGCATAAACCTTGCCTCAATAAAAGACGTTAAAATAGAAGACAATCAGATTACGAAAGTTGAAGCGATTATAAGGTCAATGACTAAAAAAGAACGCGAAACTCCTAATATTATTAACGGCAGCAGAAGGTTAAGAATATCTAAGGGAAGTGGGACAACAGTTACTGATGTAAATAGATTATTAAAGCAATTTGACGAAATGAAGCAAATGATGAAAAAAATGTCATCTTCTAAAGCATTTAAAAACATGAAAATACCGTTTTGATATTTTTTTCTTGACAAAAATTCATGGAAAATAATTATTGTCCCATAAACACAATTATGTAAGGAGTAGAAATGGTAAAACTAAGGCTAACAAGAATGGGCAGCATAAATAGACCATTCTATAGAGTAGTTGCTGTAGATTCACGTGCTAGAAGGGACGGTAAGTATATCGATAACATCGGATATTACGACCCTAAGACAGATCCGGCAACAATAAAACTAGACGCTGAAAAAGCCATTAAATGGCTTAAAGTAGGCGCTCAACCCACCGAAACGGTAAACTCACTTTTTAGGAAAGCAGGCATCCTAAAAAGATGGCATGAACTTAAGTATGGTAAAAAAAATGAAACAATAGAAGAAACAAAAGTTATAGCTTCAGAAGAAGCACCTATTGTACTTACTGTTGAAGAACCTAAAAAGCCTAAAAAAACAAGAGAAAAAAAAGTAAAGGTAGAAACAGTAGATGAACCTGTTATTGAAAACATAGCCCCAGAGGTAGTTGTTGTTGAAGACGCTACAGCTGAAGAGGCTGTAATTGCAGAACCTGCGATTGAAGTACCCGTGCTAGAAGAATCAAACGTTGAAACACCTATACTAGATGATTCAACAGAAGAAATGGTTGTAGAGGTGGCTGAGGAAAGTGTAGAAATCGCACCAGAACAACCAGAAATAGTAGAAGAAAAAGCCGAAGATATGGTTGAGGAAGTAATAGTATCATCCGAGAACCAAGAGGATTCTGAAGGCACAAAAGAACAAGAAGAAACAAATTAAGAGGGAAAACATGAAAGAACTAGTAGAATTTATTGTGAAAGCACTGGTCGATGAACCAGAAGAAGTACAACTCAACGAAGTTGCAGGTGATAAAGTGACCCTATACGAACTTAGAGTCTCAAAAAAAGACATCGGAAAGATTATAGGGAAGAAAGGTAGAACAGCTGTTGCTATAAGAACTATACTTAACGCTGTTTCTACAAAACAGGGAAAGCGCGCAGAACTTGAAATTGTTGAATAAGAAATTGGTGAGCAACGGTTTCTATCTTCATTGATATGAAACCGTTGCCACGTTGAATTACAATGAACAGGATACTTGATGAAATTGCGAAATTAACTAAAATCGGTAAAATAGACTCTAAACTTAACCTCATAATTAAATCTGATTTCAAGCATATTTTACCGAATTTAAGTTATGTATATTTGCTCTTTACAGATCATAGAGTGCGTTACGGAAAAATTAATTTTTTGAAGCAAATTAACGATATAAAAGCTGTTTTTAGTATAGATAACATCGATTTGCTTGAAGAAATTGAAAAAGAAAAGAGTGTTCTAGTAGCTTTGGACGATGAAATTTTAAATATGTTAGAAGGCGAGCAGCTTTATTATGACCCTATTGGTATGGAAGTTATCTGGAATTCTACTATTATTGGCGTTATATCAGATTTCTACTACAATGGAGCTCACGATGTATATGAAATTAGTCTAAATAAGGAGCCATCAAGGAATATTTATATTCCTGATGTTGATAGATTTGTTATAGAAACAAACCCTGATGAAAGATTTATTAAAGTTGTAGACATTGATCAATTTATTAACTTATGATTAAAATTCATATACTTACTTTATTTCCAGAAATGTTTACAGGGTTTTTGTCTGAATCTATACCTTTAATTGCTCAACAAAAAGAAGAACTGGCTATCAACATTGTCAATATTAGAGATTTCACGCTTAATAAACATAAAAAAGTTGACGACTATCAATATGGTGGTGGTGCTGGATTAGTTATGTCACCACAACCGTTAGCTTCAGCGATAAACCATGTTATTAATATTGATGTTCCAGTTATTTATTTCACACCACAGGGAAGATTGCTAAACCAACAAATAGTGCGTCAATACCTTCAAAAAAATGAAGTTATCTTAGTATGTGGACATTACAAAGAAATTGACCAAAGAATCCGTGATAAATATGTAACGGACGAAATATCAATTGGTGACTATGTCCTTTCAGGTGGTGAAATTCCAGCTATGGTATTTACAGATGCTATAGCGAGATTACTTGATAATGTTTTAAGCGATTCAGAATCTGCTAACACCGATTCACATGAAAACGGTTTGTTAGGTCACCCTTGTTACACAAGACCTTATGAATTTGAAGGAATGAAAGTGCCTGATACTCTAGTTTCGGGACATCACCAACAAATTGAAAACTGGCGAAAAATGAAATCACTTGAATTAACAAGTAGAATTAGACCCGACCTTCTAAATAAAAAAAACATATAAACACTATGCCCAATATTTACATCGGATTGGTACACTACCCCGTGTACAATAAAGAACTAGAACAAATTACGTCCGGAATTACAAATCTTGATATACACGATATTTCAAGAACGGCTATGACATTTAACATTGTTAAATATTTTCTGATACATCCAAACGAAAGACAAAAAGAAATTTTCGATAAAATTATTGGTTTTTGGAAATCTGATATTGCTGCTTTTTACAATTCACATAGAGTAGATGCGCTTAATATTATCAGCTTTGCTAAATCTATTAATGATGCTGTGAACATGATTAAAAATCAGGAAGAAAACGACCTAAATGACCCTATAGTCATTACAACCACAGCCAAGCACCGAGAGAATCAAATTAGTTTTGAAAATACTAAAAAATTGATTCATTCCGCTGATAATCCTTTCCTTATACTTTTTGGTACTGGAAACGGGTTACATGATGATGTACATCAGTTTGCTGATTATGTATTACAACCTATTCAAGGAAACGCTATGTACAACCATCTGTCAGTCAGAAGTGCAGTTGCTATTGTCTTGGATCGTTTATTTTCCGAAGAATACAGGAGGAAGTAAATGGATATTATCCAAACGGTTACGAAAGAAAACTTAAGAACAGATCTCCCAGAGTTTAAAGTTGGGGACACTGTGAAAGTCCATTACAAAATTAAAGAAGGTGCTAAAGAAAGAATTCAGATTTTTCAAGGCATCGTTATTCAAAAAAGAGGTGAAGGACTTTCTAAAACTTTTACAGTTAGAAAAGTCAGCAATGGGATTGGCGTGGAAAGAATTTTCCCTACACATTCACCTTTGATTGATAAACTTGAAATTGTGAGATATGGACAAGTGAGAAGAGCTAAATTGTTCTACCTTAGAACTGCTAAAGGTAAAGCAAGCAGAATTAAAGAAAGAAGAAACATCACTAAAACAACGTAACTTATACACATAGAAAGGCAGACCGAAAGGTCTGCCTTTTTTTGATTTTATTTATTCTGTAGGGAACGCATTTATTCGTTCCTTATTCCGAATGGAATCCCATGGAGAATTAGGAACGTATAAATGCGTTCCCTACAGGATTTGGGTGCAATTGATTATGATATTTTGTTCTGGCAATAACTCCCCCCCTACCCCCCCTCAGAGAGGGGGGAGAAAATGCCCCATTCACGAGGTTTATAACATGGTTTACGACATAATATTAATAACAGGTGATGCTTACATAGATCATCCAGCCTTTGGTGTTGCAATAATAAATAGATTTCTGCAAAGTCACGGGTATAAAGTTGGCATAATATCACAACCTCAAACTGATTCTGATTATCAGATATTAGGAAGACCTAATCTTTTTTTTGGAATCAGCTCCGGAAATGTCGATTCTATGGTAAATCATTATACAGCTCAACGTAAAATACGAACAGACGATGACTATTCTCCCAATAATGAAGCTGGTTTTCGCCCCGACCGTGCGATATTAATTTACACTCAGAAGGTTAAACAGTTTTTCAAGGATGTAGTTGTAGTATTAGGTGGGGTTGAAGCATCTACGCGAAGAATTCCTCATTATGACTTTATTTCTGATAAGGTTAGAGGTTCAATTTTAATAGATTCTAAAGCTGATATTCTAGTTTATGGAAATGGAGAGCGACAAATCTTAGAAATATCTCAACGTTTACAAAACAAACAGAGTTTATACAAAATAAATGGAACTTGTATATATACAAATAATATAGATATTCAAAATGGTCAAATGTTACCAATAGATGATTTTTATATAATGACAAAAAGCTTTTATGAAAATTACAGATATAAAACACTTTATTACGAATATAACAACAGGTATTTAGTTCATTATCCACCTGCAGAACCTCTGTCATCGTCAGAACTAGACAATATATATAATTTGCCTTTTACAAGAGAACCTGATAAAAAATATAAAGGAAAATTTATTAAAGCATTTGAACAAATAAAATTCTCAATTTTATCGCATAGAGGATGTTATGGCGGATGCAGTTTCTGCATTATATCCAGCCTTCAAGGAAAAACAATTCAATCACGCTCTAAGAACTCTATTTTAAAAGAGATATTACAAATTACAAATAAATCATATTTCAAAGGAACTATAACAGATATCGCTGGTGCAACAGCAAATATGTATGGCACATATTGTAAAGAAAATATATCAGAAACATGCCCAAGGCGTAGCTGCTTATGTCCTGAAATTTGTCAGAATCTTTATGTATCTGAAAAAGAATATGTATCTTTATTAAAAACAGTACGTAACAAATATAAAAATATTAACAATCTTTTTATTTCTTCAGGCATTAGATTCGATTTAGCATTAAAACAGCCTGATTTTATTAGAGATTTAGCTTGTTTTTACACGTCTGGTACGATAAAATTAGCCCCGGAGCATGTTTCTAATAATGTACTAAACAAAATGCTTAAACCCAATATTAATAAGTATTTAGAATTTTCCAATATCTATTTGGATTTTAGCAGAAAGATAAATAAAAAACAATATATTATTCCCTATCTTATTGTTGGATTCCCCGGTACTACATTAGAAGATGCTTTTATGCTGGCTAGTTTTCTAAAAAAAAATAAATTACAGATTGAACAAGTGCAAGAATTTAATCCTACACCAATGTCTATTGCAACCATGATGTATTATACTGGTAAAGATTATGACACGGGTGAGAAAATTTACGTTCCGAAAGGACGTGAAATAAGATTACAGAAAGCACTTGCACAATGGCACATAAAACAAAATCAAAAACTTGTGGATGAAGCCTTAAGAAAATTAGGATTAACTAAAATACCATAATCAGGTGAATATTATGAATAACATTACATTCTCAATTATTGTACCAATATATAATACTGAGAAATATTTAAGTAAATGTATTGAAAGTTTAATCAATCAAACTTTTAAAAATATTGAAATTATATTAGTAAATGACGGCTCAACAGATAGCAGTCTTGATATATGCCTTAATTATGAAAAGATAGATTCTAGGATTTCTGTCATTAACAAGAAAAACGAAGGACCCTCCGAAAGCAGAAATGTAGGTATAATGCAAGCATCTGGAAAATATATTCTTTTTAATGATTCTGATGACTATATCGATGAAAAATCATGCGAGGTTTTTAATGAAATCTTAATTAATGAACCCAATATAGATATAATTGCAGCAAGAAATGAGGAAATAATTAATAATGTTAGTTTTATAACACCATTAAATTGCTCCGATAAGTTGACTTCAGGTGCTGTTTTTTTTAAAAACCAGTTAAAATTAAGATATTATTCTTGCATAGTGATGAAAAATATTTATAAAAGAGATTTTCTAATAAATAACAATCTTTTTTTTAGAAAAGGAATGCTTGCCGAAGATGTAGAATGGATGCCAAGATGTTTATTAAAGGCAGAGTATGTAAAGACAGTTGATTATGCGTTTTACAAAAAGAATATTTGTGAAGGCTCTATTACCCAAAGAATTGATAGAACAAAAACAATAGAAGATTGCTTAGTTATTTTAAAAGATCTTGAATCTTTATTTTGTGAAGTAGAAGACACAGAACTTCGTTTATTGTTAATGAATTATTTAATAAATAGTTTTTTATATGTATTTTCATTAAAAAAATTTTATCATAAACCGCAATTTAACAATCTTTTTGATACAAATTTTTTAAATAATAAAGCACTAACTAAGTACAATAAAATAAGAGTTTGTTTGTTTCGATTCAGTAAAAATATATATCTTCTTATAAATTATATTTGGAAGGGTTTAAAATAGAATGAAAAATATATTTTTTATAGGATTGATCAGTTTTTTTACGGATATAAGCACAGAAATGGTATATCCCCTTATTCCTTTGTATCTTGTATCAACTCTTGGAGCAACTCCTGTTTTGGTGGGTATTATTGAAGGCATAGCAGAGAGTCTGGCTAGTTTGTTGAAAGTATATAGTGGCTATTTGTCCGATAAGTTTCAGAAGAAAAAATCTATTGCTTTTTCAGGATATGCAGCTGGACTCGTATATAAATTTGCATTAATTTTTGCAAGCTCATGGATAGGTATTTTAGTTGCTAAAGTAATCGATCGTATTGGGAAAGGCATTCGCACAGCCCCGCGTGATGTGCTTATTACTGATAGCACCGATAAAAAGAGTTTAGGTAAAGCATTTGGTTTTCACAAAGCTCTTGATATGTTTGGCGCTTCATTAGGTATTTTAATAACATATTTAATTTTAAGAAATTATGATGGAAATATAGATTTTAAAAAAATATTTGCTTTTTCGGCTATACCTGCGATATTAGGTTTGTTAATGTTTATGTTTGTAAAAGAAAAAAAAGCGATACGAACATCAAAAGAACCCTTCTGGAAAAATATAAATAAAATTGATGGGCAACTTAAGTTTTATCTTATTATTGTTTTTCTTTTTACTTTGGGGCATTCTTCAAGTGCTTTCTTTATACTTAAAGCAAAATCTTTAGGTTTTGATGATGCTAATGTTATATTATTGTTCTTTCTTTTCAATCTTGTAGCAGCTATTTTCTCCATGCCACTTGGAAAATTATCTGATAAAATAGGTCGAAAGAACTTGCTTATTCCGGGATATTTAGCTTTTTCTTTATGCTATTTAGGTTTTGCTTATGCTAATAATAGACTAGCTTTAGAACTGGTTTTTGTATTATATGGACTTTATACAGCTCTAATTATTGGTGTAGAAAGAGCTTTTGTTGCTGAAATTTCACCCGCTGATCTTAAAGGAACTATGCTGGGATTACATTCTACTGTTGTTGGGATTGCTTTGTTACCGGCGAGTATTATTGCAGGATTGCTTTGGAAATCTTTTGGTCCAAAAATACCTTTCTTATTTGGTTCAAGTTTAGCTTTATTTGCTGCGATTCTATTGTTTGTTTTCTTAAAAGATAATAAAAAGGAGAGATTTGATACCAAATAAAAAACAAAAAAATTATCTTGACAAAAAACATGGATAATAATTAATGAAGAAAAGGACTAATAGGTAAAAGATGTCGCGAATATTAAGAAAACTATATCATGAGGTTTCAAGTTCTTGGGATTTCAGGCATATCTCAAAAATAATTGATGATACTTTAATCAATTATCGAGTTGTAAGAGACCATGAATCTAATTATCTTTTTACTTTTTGTTTAAAATCGTCAAATGCGATTAATACGGTAATAAACTTTAGTTACGATATAAATACAGATAAAATCATTTCTCATGATGCAGATTTAACAAATGATACTTTTCGTGGTTATTATTATAAATACATAGATTATGCCTATAACAACATATCTCGTAAGAAATTATTAGAATTAGAAACAACTATATATTCTAAAAAAGTATGTAGACTAAACGAATATATTCAGACTCAGTACCAAAAAATAACTTTTCAAATCGAAGGTTTATTTTCTGTAAATAGTGAAATATTAAAGATATATATAAAGCACTTAAAACATGATAGTTTTAGTCGATTAGTGAACTATTTATCCACTGTTTCTGAGAAATTATCACTAGGTATCATATTGCAAAACATACGAACTATTGATGAAATATTTGGTTTTTTCACTATTGATGAGTTACTTTTGATTAAAACTTTATATTCTGAAAGAAGATCAACAGGTGCAAAAAACCTTTATTTTAGCATTAATAAAGAAGCTTTTGTTAGGTTGATACCTTATATAAAGAACATACAATCAAAGTTTTCTATACTTGAAACTGGAAATAAATTAGAATTTTCAGAAAATGTACTTTCTTTAAATTTTTATGTTTCTTCAGTTGATGATAAAAATTATAAATTAGCGTTATCAGAAACTCATAAAATTCACCAATATTTTATTTATATGGGATCTTATGTGTTAATTGAAAGCACAATATACAAGGTAAATCTTCCTTTTGACGACAGCATTGTTAAAAAGATATTTGAACATAAGTTTTTCTTAAAACAGGCAGAACTTATTTATTTTAAAACAGTTGTAGGTAAACAACTATCACTTTTTAATAATTATCTTGATTTTAACGAAACTATAAAGTTTCCAGAGATAATGGAAGATACGCCTAATGTGTTTTTTTTGATAAGTGATTTAGAAAAAATGAAATTACTAAACAAAAAAAACACCCCAATATCTACTTCTGAACCTTTAGATTGTAACGATGAAGCCCCTGAATATGATTTAAATATTTATGCTTACATTGAGTATTCAGATGGAAATAAGATACCAATTTCCGTAACTTTATTAGAAGAAAATTTATTTAAACTTAACTTCATTAACGAAGCAAAATGGTACTATTTGCCCGATGATATAATTTATAATATTAAGGATTTTATTCAGAAACACCTTTATTTCAGATCAAATAGTTCTATTGAGTACGAATGGAGAATTACTGAACCCAATGAAGTTTTATATGTTCAAACGAATTTATACGAAAAAGCACATCCTACTTTTAGCATCATTTTGACAGAGAAACTTAAAAAAATAATTGTAAAAACAATTGAGCTGGTACCAGAAATAGAAATCAACTCTGAAATTGGAATCGATTGGTTCGCATATAAAGTTATGTATAAGAATCAAAACTACAGCTTTTCACAGGAAGAATTAAGGAACTATTTTGCATCAGGTGCTAAATATTTTACAACTGCTGATGGATCAAATATTAAAATTAGTAATCCTAATATTTTTAATGAAATTGAAAATTTAATTAATATGAGTAAAAAAGATGCTTCATATTTTCACAAAATGGCTATATATAGATTACCCTGGATTTATGAGTTACAAAAATTAAACCCTGCAATAATTATTCATGGAGATAATTATTTGGATGAGATGTATTCAGCTCTTCAAAAAAGAGGATTACCGGATAAAAAGATACCGCATTATTCACTAAAACCAATTATGAGATCATATCAAAAAGCAGGATATGAATGGCTTAAAATGCTTGAAAAATATAGATTAAATGGTATTTTAGCAGACGAAATGGGATTGGGGAAAACACTTCAAGCTATTTCAGTATTAACAGACCTACCTGAAGATTCTAAAAGTCTAATTGTTTGCCCGAAAACCCTGTTATTTAACTGGGTGGCAGAAATAGAAAAATTTAATCCACGTCTTAAATACATAATTTATGAGGGAAATAAAGAATATAGAACGAATTTATTAAATACAGTTCCTGTTCAAATTGTTATTTGCTCTTATACCTTGATACAAAATGACATGGAAGAGTTTGATAAAATATATTTTGATTACTTAATTTTAGATGAAGCACAACACATAAAAAACCACGTTACTTTAAGAGCAAAAGCTATTAAAAAAATTAAAGCTAGGTATAAGCTTGCTATGACAGGTACTCCACTAGAAAATAGTATTGTCGAACTATGGTCAATGTTTGATTTTCTTATGCCCGGATACTTACCATCACTAAAAAAAGTAAGAGAATACGTAGCTGAATCAAAAAATGATGATGTTTTAGAAGAAGATATTAATTCACAATATAATAAGATTAGAAGATACATAGCTCCTTTTATTTTAAGACGTAAGAAAAAAGACGTTTTAATTGAATTACCTGATAAACAAGAACAAGCTATTTATTGTGCAATGACAGAAAAACAAGAAAACCACTATGTTCAAGTTTTGAATACTGTAAAAAATGAAGTATTTGGCAATGCTGATAGTTTACAAAAATCTAATATTTCAAATAATAATTATTTTAATATATTAGCGGCACTTACAAGACTGCGACAAATATGTGATCATCCCGGACTAATAAATGATGAATGGTTAGAACAAGGTGATATGTCTGGTAAACTTAACACTCTTAGCGATTTAGTTGCAGATTCAATTGAAAATGGAAGAAAGGTGTTAATATTTAGTCAGTATATAAAAATGTTAAAATTGATTGAAAATATGATTCGTAAGTTAAAAATTCCTTATGAATATATGGATGGGAGCACAAAAGATAGAAAATCTGTTATCAATCACTTCAATACCAACGAAAATGTTAGAATATTTCTTATCAGCCTTAAAACAGGGGGTTTTGGTATTAACTTAACTGCTGCTGACACAGTAATTTTAGTTGATCCATGGTGGAATCCAATGCTTGAAGCACAAGCCATTGATAGAGTTCATAGAATAGGTCAAACTAAAAAGGTTTTAGTTTATAAAATGATTACAAAAGGTACTGTTGAAGAAAAAATCATGATTCTACAAAAGCAAAAAAGAGATTTGTTTGCAAATGTTATAGATCAAGGTGATTCAGTTTTAAAGAATCTGGGAAATGATGACTTGAAATTGTTGTTTGAATATAAAGAATCACCAGATTATAAATAATTAATTTTTCTGCAAAAAAGGAGAAAAATGACTTGGTTTATATGTATAATAACTCAAAAACCATTCTTAGAATGGGAAATTGAAAAATTTTTACAAGTACATCCACAAACTACAAAAACTATAATTAAATCCTCATTCTATTTTTCATATGATTGTAGGCAAGAAATACAATATAGTGAGAAACCTACAGAAGAAAATCCTAATTTCAGGTTGGTAATGGGAAAAGGATATATTTCAAAAACAACAGGTTACGCACAAGCTGATGAAGCCGATTTCGAGAAATTAATTAACTTTGAGTTTGCACCAGCAGATATTGATGGTTTTTATCTTGCATTTAAGATTAGAGAAAATTTCATGCAATTGACAAATGACATGTATGCTCATTATCCGGTGTATTATATTAATGCAGATGATTATATTATAGTCTCAAATAAGCAACATTTCATAACTCAATTGATTGGTAAAAAACACTGGAATTATTCTTCTATTTCTGCCTTTGCATTACTAAATTTACCACTGGATAGAAAAGCATTTATCAAAAATATTGCTACCTTACCCGCAGGCTCCGTTCTTACAATTAGAAAAAATCAAATTGATGTTGTTACTAATAACTCAAACTTCTTATCAGATAACGATGTAGATGAACAAAAATATTTATTTACACTTAAAAAAGCATATGAGATGCAAATAAATGAAAAAGATTTTGTTAACTTACCTTTTGAAGCAAATTTCTCTTCAAGATTTGCTTTTTCAGTGTGGTGTCATAAACCAAAAAAATTATGGGGACTTTACCATCTTCAGACAAACGAAATTACACCAGAAAAATATATAGATATTTCATATCTTAATATGTTAAATATTAAAAAGATACAAGATTTTACAGATAGTGATGAATTATTTGAACTATATAAAAACTATGTTTTAACAACAGGATTGTCGGATTTTCCACTCCTATTTCCCTTATCAAATTTTAACTGTATAGATTCCAATCAAATTAATCGCCCTATTTTATCACCTATGAGGCAGATCAAAATGAACGAAATCAATTTTTTAGGTGAGTATTCAGAATGGTTTTTTGAAAATCAACCCTTAAATAGAGTTGAAAAAATCTTTAAAATATTGAGACTTAATTCTTTTAAGGATTTTAAAAAGAATTTTGTTCTAGAAAACTATTTTTTTAGAGACGAGTTCTATCCCTTTTTATTAAAAGGGTTAAAACAACATTTTGATGATTTTGTACAAAACATGACTTTAACAGATACAATATATGATAAATATCATTTTCTTATTAATAATTATCATATTAATATTTGTGCTAAAAACTTTGCATGGTTAAATGATTATAAAAATTTTTATTGTCCCGGATTGCTATACTCTCTTACTTGTAAGCATTTACAACAGAGGTATTTAAATAGTTCAATTATTGATAAATCACAAAATTTTCATATGACATTAGCTGAAGAGAGCTTAACATTTCCAAAAACAAAAGATACTAAATATAAAGACAATATTTTCAATAATACAAATAATTTGTTTTTTCATTTAATGTTAGAACATATTTCAATGATGCTGGAAAAAGCAGAAAAAGTTCCATATTATGATTTTGAAAAATTATTGAAAATGTATAAGAAAGCCCTAAAAGGAAATGAAAATGCTGTTAATATTATGATTAAATGGATAGCATTTGAAATTTGGAGAGAATTTTTGGAGTAGGAAACGCATGTGTGAGGGCTATCTCAGAAAAGTATGAGAAGCACCATTTTCGTACCGTAAAATCTTATTTCATCAATTTTATTTCAACATCATTTTCTGATAAATTAAATTTTTCCATAATTCTTTCGATACGGGTCATGCAATCTCGTGCTGAAATGTTTACATGAATAAAAAGCACATCATTACTAAGATTTATAACCTTATCAAATGTAAGTCCTTGGAGAGATTTATACCTATTTTTTTCTGTAATACCTTCATCAATAAGAGGTTTTAAATGAATCCATTTAATAATGGTTGTGTTTCTGCCGAATAATTCTTCTTGGTTATCCAGTATAAATTCAAAATCAAAGAGATCGCTTTTTCTTGTAAAATCAATAAAGTTGATAAAAACATCCTGCCAAGTTTTCACTTTAAAGATAGAATCAAAAACTCTCAATTCTTGAGGTTTATTTGATGTTATAATATCTACAATATCACTATTCATAGGTGAAATAGATTCTTTTTCATTTGTAACATTAGTATTCCAATTTGAACTAGATCTAAAAGCTTCAGGTAAGGGAAATGTTTCTAAAAACCAATTTATCATTTTTGATTGGTGCTCTTTAATTGATTCTTCGTTCCACCTAGAGTTTTCTGTTATATCTAATCTATAATACAGCGATGATGTATGTAATTTTCTCTTTTTCTCTTCAAAAGATTTATTACCCATTTCACTATTAAATTCGGTCAGTATAAGATTACCAATATTATGTAGATATTTTTTATGGATATTCTCAACATCATATCCCAACTCATCTTGCCAAATTTTGTTTAGTGATTGGGGCATTATATGTTCTATGGTAATCTTTGGATTGCGGAAATTTACAGCCACTTTCGAGTTGTTTTCTTCAATTTTACCAAGTATGAATTTTGAATATGATTTTAATTCATTGTATAAATCAAATTCTAAAAGTTTATCTTTAATTTCATCATCATTGGGAAACCTCATCCTATAGAACATACTTGATAATAAGTGTGCCATAGCTGTATGCCCTGTAGACAAGTTTATTAAATCATGACATAACAATACGATATTTTTATTTTCACCTTGAGTCAATCCAAGAATACGGCGGCGAATTAGGTAGGTGCGTATAGTTTTCAAGATGGAGATGAATAAATCATCGCTCATTTTTATGCCATCTAGTCCATCCTTGTAACACTCAAACAATCCCAATACAAAGGGCTTAAAAGCTTCTGCTTTGATATCATGAAATATATTTCTTATAAGTTCAATCATCTCTTTGTTTTTGTATTCATCGGTTGAAATTTTATCACTAACCTCTTCTGTGATTATCCATTTATACCATTCAACATAACGAACAATATCTTTTATAAAATCCCAGTGGATTGTGAAATTATAATTTACATAACTTTTAAATAATTGGTATAATTCTTTTGTATTGTTGTCGCTTACTACCTTAAGCGGACTTTTTGTTTTATATTGTAAATAATCACGGAAAAATAGTGATGTGTATTCACCTAAAACATTTTCTATTTTAGGATGCCAAGTTTCTTCATATATTTCAGATTGATTAATAGAATTCATATTCAACAAAACAAAATTTCTTATTAAATCAGATAGCGAAAGAGGTTTGCCAAGTGAATTTAAAGTCTCAAAAATTATCTGAGGGTCTTCACCTTTGAAAGGTCGTTCGTCTAAAAATATCACTGCTACATTCATTCTTTGTATTGCGATAACATAGTGTGTAAAAGTGATTTGAGGTTTTTCTTGTTTTGTATCGATGATTAATTTCTTGAATATATTATAGGCATTAGCGATCATGCCTTGAATAATATCTTCGTTTTTAACTAATGCTTTATATGCATCCCAATCTTTTGTAACTTGTTTTAGTTTTATTTTGTCTTGAAAAGTAGATGAGTTATTTGTGAGGTAGTTTGAATTAATTAAATCTTTTGATGCCTCGTTTTTTTCTAGATCCCTTAATGCTATTAAGAATAATAATGTTGTTGTAAGGCGTTGCTGTCCATCAACTATAACAGATTTTGTGGCAAATCCGTCTTTTTCAGGTCTAATCACAAGTGTTCCAAAGAAATGCTCTTTTTTGTCAATATGTGAAGCATTTAATTCAGAATCTATAATTTCTAAAATATCATTAAAATATCTTGTAATTTCTTGTTTGCCCCAAGCATATGCTCTTTGGAATGGAGGAATATAAAATGAGGTTGTATTCATAGTCAATACGTTGCTGATAGAGTGATTTTCGGTTTTCATATAGATGCTCCTCGTCTATAATTTTAATTTTTACACAGAAAATTATACGGTACAAGTTTAGACATTTATGGGGGAGGGCGTCTCCTACAGAATTTATTCACCTTAATTATCTCCTGTTTTGCATTGTAGGTAACGCCTTTATTCGTTCTCTTTACGTGTTCCGTCTTTATAAAATATTTTATTTAAATGCCTTTCAACAATAAAAATAGAACCTATCAATGGCACAATTTGCGTAACACATAAAATACCTGTGACAGTGCCTATGGTTTTTGTATCTGTATTAATACAAAACAACATTGGTACAATAGATACAGGAATTATTATTTTCGATATGTTAACCCACAATTTTCCACAGTAGGTATGAGCAACATGCCAAGTGTCGTGGTTTTGCATTGAAAGTTTTGTCCTATAGCCAAAAGCCCAATTAGGTTCTTCTGGTTTCCCTTTTCGGAAATATAAACCGAATAGCAACATTATAAACGGTGTTATAAATACACAAAAAAACATTAAAATCCAGTATGCCATTTTATCTCCTTTGTTATATTTTATCTAAATTGATGAATGTTTCTATGTCGAATTTTATCATATTCCAAACTTCGTCTAAATTATGGATTATTGGTTTAATTCTATTCCAGTCGAGTTTATTGCAATAAATGTTTCGAAATAAATGTCTAAAAATCAAACATTCATACAATTGCTTCTTTATATCTGTTCTTATTAAAACTATATTTCTTGAGTTATAACCGAACATAGAATCGAACAACTTTTTATGCCAATGAGACCCACTAGGTTTGGATTCATCAATAATAGATAAGAGCTCGATAAAAATCAACTCTAATCCGTTATAAAACGAATGTATTGTGTTGGCAGAAACAATTTTTACACAGAAACTAACTTCATCAGAACCATTCTGTTGCCTAAATGGTTTTGTTTCGTGTAGTAGGTCATTTATTGCGGATATCTCTTCAGAAATCTTCGTGTTTATCATCCAAAAACTTCCATTATCCCATTGCGACTTATTAGTGACTCGAAAATATTATCAATATCACTAATATCATAAAACATGGTCTCAGGATCCATATCCCAATAAGCTAATGCGCAAACACTATAAAATCTACTTGGTTCTAAGCCCATTAATACCAACTCAATTCGTGAATAGTTCTCTATTAACCGCCCTGATAACATATCACCCATAAGAAATACTTTTTTGCAGCCATTTTGTTTTAACGTTTTTACAGCTGTAGCTATTTCTACTTTGTAGTTATCAGGGATATTTAGGTCGTGGGCACTTATTTGGGGTATATCATCTAAGTTTAAACCTTCAATATTATTTGAAGTGAATGTAGATGAAGGTGTGTCGAGTGTTGTTGGGTGTAAATGGCTGTCCATTTTTACCTCCTATTTTACGGAACGTATACATGCGGTTCCTACGATTGGGGTGCTACTAATTTGAAGTTATAGGTAAGAGCTGTAATTCATGCACCTATTACATAATTTGTATATTTTCATAATATTCTGTACTATTTTTTTATTAATAAAAATATTGTCAACATTTTTTTTCTATATGGTACGCATTTACTCATTTCGCGTTGTGTAAAAATTTGTCATCATCATTGACAATATTCCAGTAAATAGAATAACAATTGCAGTTAAGAAATGAGCTGTAGACATGATAGCAGCGACAAGATTTTGTTCAAACCCGAACCCTGTGGTAAAAATTAGTAGCATTAACAATTCGTTACTACCAATCTGGGCAGGAGGGTGTGGCAAAATATAAGATAGAAAAATTAAAGTGTATCCTAATATCACATAAACAAAACATATTTCTACTCCAAAAGCCACAAATATAAGATAAAAAAACAAACTATCTGATAAAGTTGCCATTAAAGTAAGTATAATACATGGACCAATAAGTCTTTTATTATGCTTAAATATTGCCAATCCTTCCACGAATAGTTTTATTGAATTATATAATTTTTCCTTGTATTTACTTTTAAAGAACCTGCAAATATAATTCAATGTAATTGCGATGTGTTTTTCAAAGAAATAAGATAACATAATAATAACTAAACTAATTATAAATATTATTATTAAAATAATTAATAATAGTTTTAAAGCAGGTGTAATAAATATATTTGTAAATGGTATAAGTAATAGAACAACAAATATGGCGAGAGTATCTAAAAGTTTGTCAATTAAAACCGAAGGAATAGATTCTGCATAATTAAGATCATGATTTTTCTTGTAAAATATGCATTTTGCAATTTCACCAGCACGAATAGGTATTAAATAGTTCAAAAAATTACCTGCTAAACAATAAGCATAATTTCTTAAAACAGGTATGTTTACTTTGTGTGATAAAAGCTTTCTAAGCCTTTGCGACCTGAGAAAATAAGAAGATAGGTAAAAAATTATAGCAGGTATAAGATAAATTACTTTTATTTTGCTTATGTGTACAATTATTTCACTAAAATCGATAATTCGCAACCAGAACATTATGCAAATTGTGCCAATTAATAAACCTAACCCCAATCTTATCATAGTGGATAAAGACATTTTCATTTTCTGCTACCAACCCTTTACATTTCTGGCGCAATCTATCTATTAAGAAATAAATAATAATGATGATGTGCCCAAATTCTTTTAAATATTTCCGGAGCATATCTTTCAAAATAATCAAATTTCATTACTTTATCTTTAATATTCTTATCCTTATCAGAATAATAATCTAATATAGTTATGGGGTTTTTATTTTTTTTTATGGTTTTAATAAAAGGTGAAAAATAAAGATTTAATAGTTCTTCTTTACTCATTCCAATATCTGGCCATAAGGGACAATCTATCAAAGCGTCGTGCATTAGTTTCCAACCATTTGATTCAAGAATCGGAATAAAATTTTTCGGTTTTATGTTCTCTTCATTTAAGATTTTCTTTAAATCATCATGTCCAGTGTATTTTTGATGTAAATAACCCAAACCACTTCGATTAGGCACTATAATTAATATTATTTTTTTTGTAACTCTGGATAATTCGTTTAGAAATAAATGCAAATCAGGAACGAACCATAATGCAGAAAAATTCCATGACATGTCAAAACTTTTATTATCATAAGGTAATTTATTATAATTATTAACATTATCAAATAATGCTTTAACATTAAAATTCTCCCATGTTTGTTTTATTAAGTTTAATCTTGTTTTATCTGAATCTGTTATAGTTACATCAATTCCACTTAGTGCAAGCCCCATGCTGTTAATGCCCGAAAGTCCTGTAAAACCAAAAGATGGAGTTTCTAAAACAGATTTTATTCTATAATGAAAAACTGCTTTAAACAGAACTTCGTTAATGATAAATCTTTCGTATGTGGAACCTAATCCTTCGTCTGAATCATTGAAATATTTTTGCCAAAATTTTAATATTGGAATAGCCATTGTTACCTCTTATCTTATATCTGGTATGGTTTTGTATGATTTAATAGCAAATTCATTGTAAACATCATCAACCTCAAAATACCAACTGTTTGAAATAAGCTCAATTCTGGAAATCCACAGCTCGTTTCTTAATAATTTCGCTATTTTTAATATAAACTTAAAAACAAAATCTGGTGTTTTATATCTTATAGATAATTTTTGTTTATCTGATAAAAAACATGCCAATTCCTGAAAACATACTTTCTCTTTATCTGCTAAATTCCATATCTTACCATATGGATAATCATATTCTAACAATCTATAAAATACTTCTGCTGCTGTATTTACGTTTAATAAATGAATGTATATTTTTTTATGCGGTAATAATAAACAACGGTTTTTAACAAGTTTTTTTAATGTGTGAGTAAAACCGTAATCACCATCACCATAAGTAATAGCTGGGCGGACAATACAAGCATTTAATTTATTATCAGTTACTGCTTTAAGTATCATTTCTTCACATAATATTTTGGTTCTATGGTATAGATTGTCATCGTGATATGGTGTACTTAAATCTGCTGGTAGTTTCAATGGAATAGTGCCATAAACCCCAACCGAAGAACAAAAAATAAATTTTGAATTATTTTTTATAGCTGACTTTATTAAAAACTCTGTTGCTTTAACATTTACACTTACAAACTCCGATTTGCTAAATTTTCTACCAGCACGTAAAGCTGCAATATGAAGAATTATATCAAATATGTTCTTTTCTAAATAACTTGTTAAAGCCATTTCATCGGAAAGGTCAAAAAAAACAATATTTATTTTGTTCTTGAACTCAATATATTTTTTCTCATCTGTACCGGGTCTTACAATTGCAGTTATTTCATATTGGTCTATAATTTTTCTAGCAGTGTATCTGCCTATAAAACCTGTTATTCCTGTTAGTAATATTTTCTTTTTCATTCTTAATTATTATTTATTTAACGTATTTATGAAGGCACTCTAAAAATGTCCACTGAATATAAATTCGTACCTTACACACCATTTCCCGTAGGGAAATATGAGGTGGTATATATAACTCCACACCATCCCGAAGGGATCGATAGCTATGTAGAAAACGACGCCCCCACCATGATTTCCATGCCGTAGGTATGGAACCTAAACGAGTGGTATTTATATATTAATCCACACCATCCCGAAGGGATCGATCGCTATGTAGAAAACGACACCCCCACCTTACCATCCCGAAGGGATCGATAGCTATGTAGAAAACGACACCCCCACCTTGATTTCCATGCCGTAGGTATGGAACCTAAACGACATATTTTCTTATCATATTCAATTGTTCCACACCTTCGGTGTGGTGATAGTTTTGTGGGGGCATCGTTTTCTACATAGCGATCGATCCCTTCGGGATGGTAAGGTTGGTGTGTGTATTCGTTTCGTTCTACCGTTCTTATTTCCCTACGGGAAATGGTGTGTAAGGTATGATTTCATATATAATTTACTTTTTAGAGTTCCCTCATTTATATGTTCCTATTTCACAATCTAAATAATCTTTGAAAAAACTTTTTTTTCTCTATTTTCTTTTTATTTTGTGAATAAAAATGTATTATATTTTCATTGTTTAGCATCATTCCGGGGTGTTCAAAAGACAACAAATCAGCAGTTCTATCACCAAATTCTTTCCGAATATATTCCACAGCCTCCGGATAATCATATTCACCATCGGAACAATGACAATCAGAACCTAAAAAATGAGCATATCCCTTTCCTATTAGCTCTAAAGCAACATCTCTGATCTGACTTCCATGTTTTCCTAAAATACTTTCTGTATTAATTTGTAAATAAACATCGCGATACATAAAATCTTCAGCTAAGTCTGGCTTTGCAATAATTTCCTGGTAACGTTCAGGATGTGCTAGAATTGGTTTAAAACCCAATTTAGAAAGTTTATATAAATTTTCGTAAAAATCAAAAGAAAAACCATTTAAACTATTCTCAATTAAAACGTATCTTGTTCCGTTAATCATAAAAGCGTTTTCTTGAATATCATTAATTACTTCACTACCCATTAAATGAACTTCAGCAGAACAATAAATTTTAAAATGATAATTTTTCTTTTCTAAAAGTTCTTTGACGATATTAAACGTTCCCAATATTTTATCTTTTGTATTATGAAATACTCCACGCATAAAATGAGGAGTAAACACAACTGCCGTCATATTTGCATCGTGAATTCTGTCTAAATAATACGATGTGATATCAATATGTGACGAACCATCATCAAGATTGGGAAGTATATGTGTATGAATATCAATCATTTATGTGTATTGCCTCCGCAAATTCTTTGATTATGTTAGATAAATGCTTATTTTTAAGAATGTGAGTTTCTAACGCTGTGCCTATTACAACAAAATCTGCTCCAGCCTGTGCTTTTTTATGTGCTATATCAGGTGTTCTTATTCCACCGCCTACAATTAAGGGAATCTCTATATATTCTTTAACAGCTTTTATCATTTCACAAGGCACTGGCATTTCAGCACCACTACCTGCTTCTAAATAAATAATTTTCTGTCCCATATACTGAGCCGCTAAAGCGTGTGCAATTGCTATATCGTTCTTTTTTCTTGGTATCGGAAAACTGTGACTCATATACTGTACCGATGATAAAGCGCCAGATTCTATTAATAAATAAGCAGTTGGAATAACTTCAAGTTTTGATTGAAAAACAAGCGGTGCAGAACGAACTTGTTCATTAATAAGCACCTGCGGATTTCTACTACTCAGCATATTTAACATTAAAAGAGCATCAGCATTAGGACAAACAAAATTAAAAATGCCTGGGAAAATAATAATAGGGATTTTCACATATTTTTTAATCTCGATAATCGTGTCTGCGAAGCTGTTTCTAAGCATCATGCTACCACCAATAAGAATAGCATCGGCACCATTTTCTTCATATATTTTAGCTATTTCAGCGGCTTGTAAAATACTTAATTTATCAGGATCTATTAAACATAGAAAAGCTGTTTTTTTACAAATAATATCTTGTAAATATTGTAAGATTTGATGTTTCATAACCCCTTCTTTAAAATCTCTACATACTCTTAAACATCACACTAAATAAAACAATAAAAATCATATTTAGTTTCATTAATTTCTGGATTTTTGTTATATTTTTATCGTTCAAAATAAGAATAAAAATAATAACTGGTAATGTAATTAACAGATTTAAAACAAATAACATAACAAATGAATTGTAATTAAACAGGTTTACGCTTAATAATAATGCCAATGCTGGAATAAATAAAAGTTTCATGGTGTTTTTTTTTCCGCATATAATTGCAATTGTCCGTGCTTTCTCTTTTAAATCACCTTCGTAATCTTCTATTGTTTTCACCCATTCTCTTATGATAGTATATAGAAATGAATAACATACAAGGTTCATAATGTTTTTTATGTTTGAGCTAATTAATGCCCCAAATATAAATGTAGAACATGAATTCCAGGCGACTAGTAAATTCCCAAATAAAAAACTCTTCTTAAAATATCTAGCATATAAATAGAGTGTTGTTGAATTAAGAATTGATATTACTATACAATAGATATTTTTTGTTAAAGTTGCTAATACTAATCCTGTTATAAATAGCGTTATCGAATAGATTCTTGCATTAACTAATGAAATTTCACCACGCGGTAAAACCCTGTTAGGTTGGTTTATTCTGTCTATTTCGTAATCATAATAATCGTTTATGGTGTACCCAGCAGCTGCAATAAAAAATGTGGATAAACAAACAAATACAACCGGTAACCATGACGCATCACTACTGAAATAAAAAGATAAATACCAAACGCCTATAAATGTGGTAAACATTGCAAAAAAACAATTTATAGGTCGCAGGATTTTTATATAGCCTAACATAATACCTCGTGTTGGTGAATCCCCATCGCCTGTACGGAACGCATTTATTCGTTCCTAGTTCGGTTGTGTTCCATATTGAACTAGGAACGAATAAATGCGTTCCCTACAGAAATAAATGCGTTCCCTACAGAAATGGGTGCATCCCCCTACGGCAATCTATCCTTAATCATATTAACAAACTCAACTAAATTTTCATTATTTTTCATATTTTTAACCATTTTATAAGAATCGTCTAATAATTTATCCGCCATTTTTCTAGCTTTATCCAGTCCCATAATTGTTGGATATGTTGTTTTATGGTTTCTGACATCTTCAAAAGGGTCTTTTCCAAGAGTTTCAAAATCACCAACATCGTCCAAAATGTCATCAATTATTTGATAAGAAAGTCCGAGATTCATGGCATAATTTGATAGAGTTTGCATCAGTGTAAAATCAGCATTAGCACATGTACAAGCCATTTTTACGGCAGCTTCAAGCAAAGCACCGGTTTTTTTACTATGTACAAATTTTAATACGCTTATAGGTAAAACTTGTTTATCAGAAGATAATACATCAACAGACTGTCCACCTATCATCCCACGCGTAGAAACTGCATTACACAAAATTTGAATTAAATGTACCGCTACTTCGCTATTTTCATACAGGGTCAGCATTTCAAAAGCTTTGGTTAATAATGCGTCACCTGCTAAAATAGCTGTTGCTGCATCAAATTTAACATGACAACTGTCCTGTCCACGTCTTTCTTTGGAATTATCAAGAGCAGGTAAATCATCATGAATTAGTGAAGCTGTGTGCACCATTTCAAGAGCGGCTGCAACTGGTAAAAGATGCTTAATAGATTCCGGGTCATCAGTAAGTTTTATCATTTCATATGTAGCAAAAAAAAGAACTGGTCTTAACCTTTTGCCACCGCTGAAAATTGAATAATTAATAGCTTGATATAATTTTTCTGGTTGCTCTTTTCCATAATTTAAATATATCTTTAAAGCTTCATCTAAAAGTTTTGTACGCGTAGTGAAATACGACTTTAACATATTTTAAATCTCCTAATTTTATGTTCTGTTGGGAACGTAAATGTATTAATCAACAAATACCTGCTTTAATCAGATCGTGCATATGCAAAGTTCCAACAGTTTCATCATTTTCATCCACAATTGGTAACATTGTAATCTTATATTTTTCCATTAAATATAACGCTTCAACAGCTAATTCACCGGGTTGCATTCGTTTTGGATTAGCGGTCATCGTGTTCAAAACTGACATAGATAGGTCAATTTTCCCTTTCGATAGAAATCTTCTTAAGTCGCCGTCAGTAATAATCCCAATTAATTTATAATTTTTTGAGACAATATTTGTGCAACCAAGTCCTTTTGTAGTCATTTCCATAATAGCTTCGTTCATATCAGCAGTCTCGAAAGTAATTGGATTGCTTTTTCCACTGTGCATAATATCAGAAATTTTTAATAGAAGTTTTTTTCCAATAGTTCCACCCGGATGAAAAATGGCGTAGTCTTCTAATTTAAAATTCTTCAAATTTAATATAGTTACAGCAATTGCATCTCCAATAGCTAGCTGAACAGTGGTACTAGCCGTTGGAACCAAATTGAAAGGCTCCACATTATCTTCTATAAAATAGTCAATTACAAAATCGGCATTTTTAGCAAGAATGGAATTTTTATTTCCAGTGATAGTTATAAGTGGTATCTTATAAATCTTAATGTAAGAAATAATAGAAATAATTTCTTGTGTATTTCCGCTGTGAGACACCGCAATAACAACATCATCTTTTGATAGAATGCCCAAATCACCATGAATACCTTCAGCGGGATGCAAAAAAATAGCAGTTGTGCCTGTAGAAGCAAATGTAGCAGCCATTTTTCTTGCAATAATACCAGACTTTCCCATGCCAGTAATCACTAATTTACCCTTACATTCACAAATACAGGAAATAACATTTTCAATGTTATTCGGAATGCCTTCTGATGCTTTTTTTATTGCTTCAGCATATAACAACATCTGATTTTGAATATTTGACTTCATTTAACTCTCGTTATGTATTAATTTCAATACCCCGTCAAAATCATGTGTGCCTAAGTCTCCTAGCTTGTGCCTACGAACTGCTAAAGTATTGTTCTTTGATTCTTTTTCACCTATTACAAGGATATATGGTATCTTTGCGACTTCTGCTTCTCTAATTTTATATCCAATCTTTTCATGTCGAGTGTCAATTTCGACTCTAACACCGTTTTCTATGAAACGATTGTATACAGATTGTGCATATTCGGTAGAATTTTCAGAAACAGTAAGCACGATAACTTGCACTGGAGACAACCACACTGGAAAATTTCCAGCATAGAACTCAATTAAAGTTCCAAAAAATCTTTCCAATGATCCAAATAAGGCACGGTGTATCATAAAAGGACGATGTGCTTGATTATCGGCGCCAATATATTCCATATTGAAACGACTTGTCATGTTAAAATCAAATTGAATTGTACTACATTGCCATGCTCTGTCTAAGGCATCTTTAATCTTTATGTCAATTTTTGGTCCATAAAAAGCACCGCCACCTTCATCAACTTCATAAGAAAGCCCTAATTTTTCTAGAGCCGATTTCAATGAAAATGTGGCTTTTTCCCAATCTTCAATTTCTCCTACATATTTCTCAGGCATTGTAGAAAGATAAATTTGAAAATCCTTGAATCCAAAATCATTAAGCACGCTAATTGAGAACTCAATAATTTTTTGAACTTCAACCATCATTTGTTCCGGCATGCAAATGATATGTGCGTCATCTTGCGTAAACCCTCTAACCCGCATCAATCCATGTAAAGTCCCCGATCTTTCGTACCTGTAAACTGTTCCCATTTCAGCATATTTTATTGGCAGTTCTCGATAACTTCTTTTCGTTGATTTGTAAATGTTTATATGATACGGACAGTTCATAGGCTTCAGATAATATTCTTGCTCATCCACTAAGATAGGTGAATACATACTATCTTTATAAAAACCAGAGTGACCGCTTGTGTTCCAAAGGTCAACTTTACCAATATGAGGAGTGTTAACAAGATGGTAACCAGCTTTTAAATGCCTTTCTTTCCAATATGATTCAATAATATGTCTCATTAAAGAACCTTTTGGATGCCATAAAATTAAACCTGCACCTATATCATCAGATATAGAAAACAAATCAAGCTCTTTACCAATTTTTCTATGATCGCGTTTTTTAGCTTCTTCAATTTTGTCAAGATAAGCATCTAGTTCTTTTTTTGATGGAAAACTAATACCATAAATTCTTTTTAACATTTTGTTTTTTTCATCACCACGCCAGTAGGCACCTGATGTTTTAAGTAATTTCACAGCTTTAATTCTGTTTGTGCTTTTAACATGAGGTCCACGACATAAATCAGAAAAAGAACCTTGAGTATACATGGAAATTATTTCGCTATCCGGAATTTCTTTAAGTAGTTCTACTTTATAGATTTCTCCTATGCTTTCAAAGTATTCTATAGCCTTATTTCTAGTTATTTCCTTTCTTTCGTATATGCTATTGTTGTTTACAATATCATAAATCTTTTCTTCAATTTTTTGAAGTTCTTCGTCTGTAAAAGATTCTACACGATCAAAATCGTAATAAAATCCGTTTTCTATTGCCGGACCTATAGCTACTTTAACTTCCGGATATAATTCTTTAACTGCTTGTGCCATAATATGTGAACTGCTGTGCCAAAACACTTCTTTTCCTATGCTTGTGTCAAATGTATGCAATAACATGTCAGAATCTTCGGTGATTTGGTGATCGATGTCAAATAATTTACCGTTTAGTTCTACGACTATAACCTTTTCTGCTAATCTATGGCTTATCTGCTGGGCTATCTCTAAGGCTGTTATTCCCTTAGGAAAAGTCTTTACCGACCCGTCCGGAAATTTAATGTTTATTGTCATGATTTCTCCCTTCTATATACTGCTAGTTGCAACCTACATGTAATATGACGGCTACTTGCACTAAATAATAAAAAACACTATTATTATGCAATGATATTTTTATAGCTTTTTTTTGTCAATTTTTTTTTATGTACGGAACGCATTTATTCGTTCCGTACAGACAAAATGGGATCCCAACCGAACTAGGAACGAATAAATGCGTTCCCTACAGTTAAAATATTTTTGATTTGATCTAACGTATATCCTTTTTCTAACAGCTCAAGCATATTTTTCCTTTCTTCTTCTCTGCCTTCCAAAAGACCTTCTTTTTTACCTTCTTCACGACCTTTTAAAATGCCTTCCTTTTCACCTTCTTCTCTACCGACTATAATCCCTTCTTTTTTTCCTTCTTCTCTGCCTTCTAATATTCCTTCTTTTTTGCCTTCTTCGCGACCTTTTAATATGCCTTCTTCGCGACCTTTTAATATGCCCTCTTCTCTACCTTCCATTCGATATGTCTCGATTACAGTATCGTCATCTGTCTTGTTGCGTAAATATTTTTCATAAGTCCTGCGTTCTTTCACGCTCATTTTCAGCATATCTAATTTGACTACTGCTTCTTGTAAACCTGCTGCACTAAAATCAGGTTTTACTATTGAATTTTTCAACGTATAAACCCATTCATCGAATTTTGAGTTAATCTGTTCATGAAACATATTGGGTAATATTAAAAAATATTCAGGATGGATATCCAATACTGCTCCACCCGGCGTAAGACCGTATGTCTGAGAAAAGGGAATAATTTCCTGATAGTGAAGTCCCTCAAATCCAGTTAATTTAGCACGGAACAAATAATCCTGTTTAGCATGAATATTAAAATAGGCTATACCAATCATATAAATTTTCTTAATATCATACTTTTCTCCAACAGATACCTGCTCTACAACTGCTTTACTAATATCAAACAATAATTTTCCAAAAAAATCAACTTGAGTGAATACTTGTATTTCAAATATTACAATTTCTCCATTATTAATCCTTGCTTTAAGGTCTACACGATTGGTCTTAAAAGTTGCATCGTCTATATTTCCTTCACTTTCAAGAATGTCGA
>Ga0099364_10002109_pt1 | contig 32071 bp, 33 predicted proteins | sample TergutTh196P3_FD_73070 | JGI IMG/M metagenome (GOLD analysis project Ga0099364, IMG submission 73070) | Microcerotermes parvus P3 segment gut microbial communities from Pointe-Noire, Republic of the Congo - Th196 P3 | ecosystem: Host-associated > Arthropoda: Insects > Digestive system > Gut ... | reverse complement strand
GTGCATAGGCAAATATTCCGCTTCTTAAATCCGGTCTTGCCCGGTGAAGCTCATGAAAACACATCATAAGACAAAACATGCCTACTCCGGTAATTAACCAGCCTATCAGCACCGCGCCGGTATGAGCTCCTCCAGCAGCCATATCGCCCATAAAAGAGAAGACACCGCTTCCCAGTGTTGCGCCAATGGCAAATGCTGTAAGCCTTATAAGACCCAGATCCCGTTCCATTGATTTTACATTGTTATCAACAGCATTCATAATTAACTCCTTGCTTTACTTTTTATATTTTTTTATTTAAGCGCTGTAAATCGTAGTGACAAACAGCTAAGACCTCCGTCAAGTTTTTTATACTCCGAGGTATCCACCAAAAGTATTTCGTACCCGGCATTTTTAATTGCATTCTCGACAGTGGGATAACCTTTTGGAACTATAACCTTTCCGTTCATCCAAATACAGTTGGCGGCATAAGCTTCATTCTCCGGTACCTCTATTTTATTAAACTTTGCAAAATCCGGCTTCGTTAAAAATTCACCTGCAGCCAGCATATTGTTGTTTTCAATGTAATTGATACCGGTTTTTAAATGAAGAACATGCTCCAGCGGTACTTCAGAACCGGAAAGCCCATATTTTTCCAGAATACCAATAAACTGACGTATTCCTTCTTCATTGGTTCTTGCAGACCTGCCCACATAAAAGTGGTCTCCCACCATCATAACGTCTCCGCCTTCCATATATCCAGGAGACTTTATAAATTCGATTTTTTCTTCCGGAAAAAACCGTTTAATTGTAGGAAGCATCTCTTTTGCTTCGCCTCTTCTTGTATCTGCTCCTGGATTGGAAATGATAGCACAGTTTCTGGTAAGAACGGCAGTATCCTCTACAAAGCAAGAATCCGGAAAGTCTTCATTTGCCTCAAGAATGGTTACCTCTACGCCTGTTTTTTTTAATGCTTCAATATAGTCGTCATGCTGCACCAGAGCCAGATCGAATTCGGGTTTACCCAATTCCGGAGCAGAAGTAATTCCATTTACCATAGCTTTGCAAGGTCTTTTAACAATCGCATTTTTAAACATAATTTTTTCCTTATAATTTTAATGATATTATGATTGTATCATATTGAAGTAAGTTCGTCAATATGATATCTTTTATCCTATGATTCAAAAAAGGCATTTAAATCTTCTTTTTCCCCAATACCAAGGCGGCGGAAATGATACATCCACCTATTTTGGCGGTTTTGAAATAAAAAATTATTATTTTAGTAATACTGAATTAAAAGAAATAAATATATCTTTGAATAAAACACTGGAAATTAAATACGACATTTTGGGTTATGAAGAAATAGTACAGCAATTAGAAGAGGCTAATAAAATAGTACATCAAGAAAAACCGTCAACAATATTTACAATTGGCGGGGGTTGTGATGCAGATATAGTTCCGATAGCTTATTTACAAAAAAATATAACCAGCGAGTTTACCGTATTATGGTTTGATGCACATGGAGACATTAACAGCCCTGTTGAATCAACATCAAAATTATTTTATGGTATGCCTATCCGGTTTTTATTGGAAAACCATAATAAAATAATAAATAAAATACTGGATACACAATTAAGAAATAACCAGATAATGTTGATTGGTAACAGGGATTTGGACACAGCAGAAATCAATTATATTAATAAAAATAAAATTTCAAATATTTCTATAATAGAAATAGAAATAATTAAAAAAATTGTAGAAATTGGGAAAGGACTATAATAAATTATTTTACTTCATTAGCGAATAAATCATTCAGGCCCTCGCCCATCGCCGGGTGTGTAAAAATATGGTCTCGTAGCTGCATATATTTCACTTGGTTCTGCATGGCCAGTGATACAAGGTTAATAATTTCGTGCGAGTCTTCATGATAGAGCGTCGCACCAAGTATTTGATCAGTTTTGGGGTCAACCAGAGCTTTTAAAAGACCTCGCGGATCCTGCAGAACATTTGCCTTGACGATTTTGGATGCCGGTAATTTGAACAGTCGATATTTCCTGCCTTCTAATTCAGCCATCTGTTCGTCAAGTCCCACACGAGAGAAAGTCGGTGTAATAAAAACACTGTAAGGTACATTTTGCCGCTGGGGACTTGTCAGCCTGCGGCTACCATCGCCAAAGAGCTGGCTTGCAACAATGCGGAAGTCGTCAGTTGAAAGATAATAGAACTGGCCGCCTCCACGCACATCGCCCAGCGCCCAAACTTTATCATTTGTAGTTTTAAGTGTATCATCCACTTTTATATAACCATTTGGCTGAAGCTCAATACCAGCTGCCGATAGATTCAGCTCGCTTATATTAGGCTTACGGCCTGCTGCAATAAGGATTTTATCAGCTGAGTAGATCTTGCCGTCTGCCAGTACTTCATTATCAGAAATCTTTTCAATTGGTGTGTTCAGATGGAAGTTAATCCCGGACTCCTGCAGGTCTTTAAAGACTTCGTCTGAAACATCCCTGTCTTCCCGCGGCAAAAACTTATCAAAAGGCTCAAGCACAGTGACCTTGCTGCCAAAGCGATTAAACATGCCTGCAAACTCAAGACCAATATAGCCTGCGCCGATAATCACCAGATGTCCTGGAAGCTCGTCAAGCTCCATCGCACCCTCTGAGGTAATGACATTTTTACTTTCGTGAATACCTGGAATTTTTGGAATGATAGGCGTCGCACCAGTATTGATAAAAATCCTCTCGCCGATCAGATGTGTTATCGTTCTATCAGGTGCAGTGACTTCAATCTCAATTTGATCAAGTTTATTTTGACCGATAAACTTCGCCAAACCGTTATAATAAGACACAAGCGGCTGATTAAGCGCTCCATTTGCCGCACCATTGTGCATTTTCTCGCGTGTTGCATATTTCAGCTTCATTGCCTTTATAAACGGCAGATTACGATTACCCGCAGTAATTAGTGTTTTTGACGGTACACAACCAACATTTGGACAAGTCCCGCCGTCCATTGCACGGTCCCACTCAATAATTATACTCTCTTCGCCTTCCTGGCTAAACTTCACTGCAAGCGCACGCCCCGCTTTACCAAATCCAATAATTATATTTTTATATTTTTGCTTTTCCATATTTCTTTATACAAGCTCCCGAATTGAATTTACAAAACGCTTTGTAATAAGCTGCGGTGCAGTTATTGCAGATCCAACAGTCACCATATCCGCACCGCAGCGAAATGCTTCTTGTACCTGCTGTATTTCCCAAAAACGTCCTTCTGCATTGATGTATACATCTGCATGCAGCCGCAGCGCTTTGATCAATTTAAAATCAGGAGGAAGTTCATTTTCGTAAGGATGATATGCCTGGCTGCGTGCTTGTTCTTCTGATATTCCAAGACTGGTATTGGTATATCCCGACAATGTTGTAGACAGGATAGTAACGCCCATCTGTGCTGCCATTTTGCCTTCTTCGGCAGTTGAAATATCAGCCATAATAGGAATATGCGGATAGTGTTTTTGGATATTGCTTACAATATTGTGTACATCATCCCAGCTTCGACCGCGAGCTGTACAATCCATTCCCAGAATATCACATCCTGCTTCTATTATTTCTGCTGCAGCTTCAAAACTTGGAGTGATCATAACATCAGCTGCGCTTGGATTTCCATGAAATACTTTGTTAATACCAATAACAGGTAAAGAAACGGCCTGCTTAATCATCCGGACATTATCCGGCCAGCAGGCACGAATGCCGGCTGCACCGCCCTCTTGGGCAGCAACTGCCATTCTTTGCATATGTTCGGCGCCAAAAAACGGCCAGCCCGAAAAAGCCTGGCAAGAAACAATAAGCCCATTTTTCAAACGCTCCAATAACATATTTTTGTACCTTGTTATCCAATAGTATACATGGATTTTGCTGTATATTCAACAAAAATAATGTATGATATAGTAGACTATGGCAAAGAAAAGTACTGCAAAGAATACAAAAAAGAAGTCAACAAATGAAGAGACCTTGGCAAAGGAACTTCGCAGCCTTATCCCCAAACTGGATGTTGAGGGATTAACATACCTTATAGAGCAGGCAAGTATACATATTTATAATATGAAGGTGGATGAGCATAACAGAGCTGTATTAGCTGCTTCGGAAACACCATCTAAAGGTAAATCGAGCAAAGCCGGAAAAACCAGTGCCAATAAACAAAAATCTTTAACTGGCAACTTTACAATTAAAGGTACCGAAAGCGGTTCCAGTTATTATCTTTACTACCAGAATAAAAATGTTATGTTTTCACAAAGTGAAATGACTCATCTGGTAAAAATTGTTAATGCACCGGGAACAGAGCCGGAGATCTGTGAAAGACTTTTTAACTGGTTTAACCGGGAAAGAAAAGATATTTTCTCGTTTATCAACATGAAAAATAAATTCGATGATCGCCTTAAAGAAATCAGCGCTGTTATAAAAAAGAGTTTTAAGCTTCGTAACTAAGCTTTGTGTTATCCCATGTCCTTATGCTGAATTGCCTTAAATACTGCATCAAATTCATGCGTTAATTTTTTGGCGATGTCAGACAGTTGGTGGCTAATGCTGCTTACATCAACGACAGATTCATTTTGTTCTCCAATAAGCTGGGAAGTAACTGCCGCTGCAGTTTCTATATCGCTGATTGTAAGCATCAATTCTTTAATAGAATTTGCAATACCATTTACAAACGTTAAAAGATCAGAGATGGTGTTTGATCCGGATTCAACATCCTTTTCGGTAACTTTAAAAGAAGCCGTTGCTTCTTTTATCAATTCATTAATTTCCTTTACAGTATTATCTATAGATTGGGCAGATTCATTTGAATTTTTTGATAATTCCCTAATGCCGTCTGCAACAACCTTAAATCCCCGTCCCAGTTCTCCCGCATGGGCTGCTTCGATAGATGCATTTATTGCCAGGAGATTGGTTTTAGAAGATATTTCCTGAATCATCTTGATAAACTCAATGATCATTTCTGATTTCTGCCTTAATGATGCAATCTTATCCGCCGAAAACTTCATTGATTCGTTGATATTTTTTATATTGTTTTGAACACTACCGATATATGTGCTGCTTTCACCAGCCTTTTCGCTTGCTGTATGCACACCGGTTTTTATATCAACAAAGGAATCGGAAGTACTCACTTTAATTTTTTCCGAAATACCAATAACTTTTTCCATTGAATCGTTTAAGTTGTCCGAAGCAACATCTATTTTTTTAATGATTTCCCCAATGGAGTTCATGGTATTTTGTACCACTGTATTATCTTTAACTATTTCGACAGCTCCTATGGTATTCCCGTCTTCATCATATACTCCGGCATTCGATACCAGGCAGTGAACGGTATCCCCATTTTTGTGATAAACGTCGACCGCAACATCCCTTAAAAACTGTCTTTCCTGAACACAGCGCTGGGTCGGACAATCTGCTACAGGGGGGCAAACGCAAGCTCTGAACATTTCATAGCATTTCATTTTTTTTGCTTCTTCCTCGGTAAAACCGGTAAGCTTGGCAATCGCCGGCGGCCAAAGAATAACATTATAATCCATATCGCGGACATAATAAGGATCTGGCATTGCAGATTTTATTCCTTCAAGCTGCGCTACTTTATGCTCCATGTCTTTTAATTTAATTTTTAAACTTTCCAGTTCAGTAGAAGCATCCATCTGTTTGGTTTTTTCTGATGAATTAAACATTTTTTTTATTCCCCTCTGCTATTTTTATTAATATCTCCATAACAAAGCCCCATTCTCCGGCGTCCATCCTGCAGTTCTGCCCACGCATCCATACCTTTTTCCTTAAGCAATTCGTTGTCCTGCTTTAACACAGAGTAGCCTTCAAAAAAAGGCTCAAATTTTTCGCAGGGATAAAGTTCGCACAAGGCGCATATTTCTACACCTCTTTCTTTTGCACAGATTCTTACGGCACAGCCTGGATTCCCGCCTCCTTCCTTGCAGGAGCTGCATATACCCGGATCAACCATACCCTTTAAAAAGGTCCAAAATGCATCGCCTCCCGGAATTAATTGTATAACATCTTCAAAGCCTGCATTTTTCATTTCTTCGCATAATATTTTTGCGCCAGGGGTTATTTTTACTTTAACAGCACAATTTTCGCAGTAAAGACCGCAGTAACCTATGTATTTTTGGTTCATGGTTTTCTCTAATATCTGATTTATCTTACCTTATTTAAAATTATTTGTCAAATCTAACCAGCAACCTGGCAAAAGACAGAAATCTTGGGTCATCTTTTGGATAATAGCGCAATGTAACGCCGTCCACCGCTTCGTAAATTCCTTCTGCTTCTTTTAGTGTTGCATCAATGAAATAAAAAAAATCATCATCTTCATAGATAAAAATAGCCATATGTACCGGAGGATTTCTTTCGCCCATAAAAATAAAGTCCCCAGGATCTGGTTTGTCTACAGGACTGGTAAAGTTTGCATAAAGGGTAAATACCGTTGCATCATCAAACAACAATGAATACCTTGTTCCGTTTACTGCATACTGGCATACTCTTATAATTAATCCCGAACAATCAATCCCCAATACTCCGTTTCTTTCCAGATAGGGGCGCCCGCCCAGCAGAAACGCTGTATCTCTGTCCGCATATTGCTGTGCATAAAATACAATGTTTTTTCTTATGGTTTCGGGCGCCTCTGTTATCGTATAGGTATTACTGCTTATTGTTGTACAGGATAAAATAACAAACCCTGCAGTAATACATTTGAAGATAGTAAAAACAGCTTTATATTTCACCGGTTAATTGTGTCTAACTTCCTGAGAAGATACCCACCAATCCCCCCCACTATATACAAGCCTAAATTGTTCTGTAGAACCATTCCCGAATGTAACCCGGGTAATGGCAATGCTTCCATTGTTTGAGACCTGTTCTATTCTGGTAATGCTGCCCCGGCCGCTAAAAAAATTCCTTATCCTGTTTGCGTCTCCATAGAGTACAAGCAATGCTGCTGAGTCGCCTGTCATTGCCCATGTCATCCGATTTATGTCCCCTCTCGCTGCCTCTTCTACAAAGTGCCGTGTAGCTGATTCCGGGGTCCAGGAGGCTCTGGCGCCCGCGATGCCAATTACCAAAACGCTCATTATAACGGCGATTATCAAACCTTTAGTGATCTTCATAGTAAAACTCCTTAATACAAAACTGTGTTTATCTCATCCTCACTCACATTATACATCGCTGTATTAATATGCTCAATCAAGCAGCAATTGCATTAGCATTAATTGTCTCTATGGTCTTTTTAATATCTTTCCATAAAGACAAATCTTCAAAAAGTTCTACAACACTTCCCTTGTCAGTAAATGGTGAACTCATTAAAACGGAAAAATCCTTGAGGATGCCATTATTAACAATATATTCGATAACATTGTTAATAAAATAAATCTGCCGTGAATCAAGATTGGCATTTTCAAGAAAAATTGCGAATGCCTCTTTTGCTGCATGCATGTCAAGTCCCACTATAGAACGAACAAGTTCACCCAAAGGCATATCTCCGTATTCGAATTTATATTGTTCTTTAGTGCCCAATTCACCCCAAAGTATATTTTCCAATTCCTTCACGTCATGTGAGTTGAGAGGTATGTTGGTTTTTAATTTAACAATAATCGGATTGTTTTGATTTTCTCTAATATAATGTTCAGCCTTCTTTCTATAGTTCTTTAAATCCTCTGTATCATATTCAGGCGGACTTTCATTTACATCAATAATAATATCTGTAAAATTGGTATCATATCGCTTAACTTCTTCATATTCCAGATATTGCATCAAATCCCTCAATCTGGAACGGATTGTTTCAAATTCATTAATGCCGCATTTATCTACATAATCAGGTTCAAGCATGGTTTCAATAAAGTTTTTTTGTGCAAAAACTGCCGGAATTGTACCATATCTTGTTAAGGCATCAGCTTTTTTAATAAGATCTTTCTTTGCTTTTGTAAAATTAATTCCGACAATATAAGCTAATTCAATGCCATGCATTAAAACATCAAAACGAGAAGCAGAAAAATTATCCTTTTCCGGTCCCAGAAGCATGATAATATGCTCTTTTATTAGCTCTAACTGTTCATAACTTAATGCCAGGTAGGTGTTTTTCTTACCGAATAGATCAACATAATAAATATGCTGCCTGACTGCGAAATTATCCCGGTTTAATTCGGTAATCTTACCGATTAATTCTGTAATAAGTGCGTCACGAAATGGAATAAGATCTTCTGTTTGATATTTAAAACTCTGCAATTTATATATGATTTCCGCTTTAAGAAGAAACAGTTGAGCTTGAAGGCTAAAAGTTGTGATCCCTTCTTTGCCCTTTCCATTATTTTCCCGGAAGAATTCAAAATTAGAACAAAAATCAAAAATGTAGAATTCCTTTTTATTATCTCCATCAAGTAAACCTTCACAAAGTCTGGTTCCCCGGCCAATCATCTGCCAGAATTTTGCCTTGCTTAACACTTTTTTGAAAAAAACCAGGTTAAGAATTTCCGGAATATCTATACCTGTATCCAACATATCAACAGAAATTGCGATCTGCGGCATCTTATTTGAGGTCGAGAATTGATCAATCAGGTCTTGGGCATAATTGACATAATTATCAATTACCCGGCAGTAATCAGTGGGATAGTTTGGATATTCCTGCCCCCAAATTTCGTAGATTTTTTCGGCATGTTTATGGTTTTTAGCAAATATAATTGTTTTCCCGATTTTGCCGTCATATTCTACTTTAATGCCATTTGTTAAAAAGCAATCCAGTACCTGCCTAATTGTATCCCTGTTAAATATCCAATCGTTTAAAGCCGCCGCTCCTATGGCATCAGGAATTGTTCCGTCATCATTTGCAAATTTTTCTTCGTATTCGCACTTTTCTTCTTCCGAAAGTTCATCATATATGATTCCCTGGTGCATGAACTTAAGCTTGGTTTCAATGGCAGTGTAATCAACCAAATAACCGTCTGTAACAGCCTGCTTTAATTCATATCCATAAGTCGGTACACCGGCTTCAAGATCAAATATTTCATAGGTATTTTTATCAATGTCATTTTTAGGAGTGGCAGTAAGCCCAACCAGGAGGGCATCAAAATAAGTAAAAATATCTTTATATTTGTTGTATATACTCCGGTGTGCTTCGTCAATAATGATGAGATCAAAATGCCCTGGTGTAAAAGTGCGTCCACCATCATCATCGGTGCTTTCATCAATTTGATTCATTATTGTTTGATAGGTGGAAAATACTCCCCGTGCATTAGAATTATCTTTATCTTCTACAAGATTTGTAATGGATACATCAGGTAAATGGTTCTGGAAAGCCCCTTTTGCCTGTCGAACAAGGGCATTCCGGTCTGCCAGAAACAGAAAATTCTTTATCCATCCTTGTCTTGTAAGAATATCAACAAGGGATATAACAGTCCGGGTTTTCCCGCTGCCGGTTGCCATTACCAGGAGAGCTTTTCTTCGTTTCCTTTTATCAAAAGCTTCGCAGACAGCTTTTATTGCCTCTTTTTGATAATATCTTTCGGTGATCATATTATTAATGGAAGCATTTTCAAGAGTGGTACGCATTTCCATTTTATTGAATTCTTTTTCCAGATCACGTTTGGAAAAAATCCCCGATACCTGCCGTTCAGGGTATCCTCCCTCCTGATCGATCCAGATATGGGTTTCAACCCCATTGGTCAAAAAAATTACAGGCCTGCGCTTATATCTCCGTTCCAGATCATCTGCATACAGTTTTGCTTGCTGCCTGCCCGTTTCAATACCTGTGCTGGTTCTTTTTGCTTCAACTACAGCCAGAGGTCTGCCATCATCTCCGAATAAGACATAATCAGCCGAACCAGAACCAGCTTTATTGGGCATTTTTTCTATAGGAAATTCGTCAAACCAATTCTTTCCTCTTTCCCATCCTGCGGCATTTAACATAAGATCAATATAAGCCTTACGAGTCTGCGCTTCGGTCATATCAAGTGAAGATGGTACATAGGTTTTTACTTTCAGAATTCTTAACTTGGTTATTTTATCTTTAAGGACTTGGTTCTCGGCTTTTAACTTTTCGTAGGATTTTTCATCGTCATCTTGCAGTTTTGGTATTTTAGTTTCATCAACTTGGTTATCAAGAAGTGATTCATTAAAAACAGACTGGGTGTAATTTTCACCATAACAGTAAACAATAAAATCCATAAAAATATGGAGATTTTTCAATGCTATCTTGGCCTGATCCCTGGATATTTTTTTGGCAGTATGATTGGCGATATTTCCCAGTTGACGCAAATAATCAAGCCGCTTAAAAATATTCTTCCCGACCAAATCCTTAAATTCATCGGTATTAATAAGGGTAACTAATTGATCCTGATAAGGTTGTCTGAGTTCAGCGTCAATGGTATACATCCATTTTACAGCGTGCTCCATGGCGCGCCGGCAATTAACCACCGAAGCAGCGATATCAATACGGTAAATCATTTCTGCGGCAATCGCTGTATCGGCAAAAGAAGAGAATTTCTTTTCTGTTTTTAAAAAGTCAAAGTTTGTCAACGAATGTCTCCATCGTTCACCAGACACAGGAAACATTATATTTTTGTATGTTCGTGTCTGCTGTAATAAGGTTCATTCCTTCGGATAATGCTGATACAATAAGCATACGGTCAAATGGATCACGATGTAAAAATGGTAATGTTTCCACTTGTTTTACATATTCTACTTTGATTGGAAGCAGCTCAAACCCATTTTCATCAATGATGTTAATAAAATTTTCAACTCCGCCATCAAATGCTAATTTTCCAAGACTGATTTTAATGGCCAATTCCCATACAGACACAATGCTAACATATTTTATATTGGTCTGATCTAAAATTGATTTTAGAGCGGTATCCGAAAGCTCTTCCACATGGTCGAAAAACCACAACACCGCATGGGTATCAAGAAGATATTTCATTCCATGTACTCTTTGAAGTCATCAAGAGGTGCATCAAAATCATCTGACATCCATATTTTACCCTTCATACATCCTGGTTTTGGTGTTTTTCTTTCAGGTTCGGAGGCAATAACAAAGGGGATACTGCGCAGTCGAATCGCCTGGCGTAAAAATATGTTTATAGCGGTAGTCATGTCGAGTCCTAGGGATGAAAATACTTCCTGTGCTTCTTTTTTAATGTCATGATCTACCCTGACATTAATATTTGTAACAGCCATATAATGCCTCCATTAATAAAGTAACATATTGTGCGCATGTTGTCAACACTAAATTAAAATACAAAACTTCTTTTTATCCCTTCCTGCATGACAAAGCGCCCTTTGTCGATCTGTTGGACTATTTCGGCAAAGCGGGTTTGGAGGGGGAGAGGGGGGAGGGGGATTTCAATTTTCTCTATATCTCGTCCACTTACAGCAGGATAATTTGCCCCTTTTGCTTGTCTTGCCAAGTATTCAGCAAAACCAGTTGAAATTGCAATTTCAAACAAAAAATCACCTTTGACTAATTTCGATGGTCTCAACACAAAAAATCCTGTTGAAGCAATAAGATTAGAAAAATTTTCCTTAACCATAGCAACATTCCTCAAATTTGGACGAACTGTTGAAACAAGGATGTCGCCATACTGTACCAATTGTTGTGCTCGCGATGGTGCTTCTTTTATTGAATAGTCTGTGTATTTGATGATCTCGTTACGTTGATTATCGATTGATGAGATGTCAATATATTTTATTACATCGGTTCTCCCATACAACTTACTAATATTAATAACATTTTCCTCTACCACGGTTTTTATTTGCCGTTTTTGAAATTTTTCGCTCCCTGCAAAAGAGTCGCCAAACATAGCGACAAATAGGGCTTTGTAAATCAATCAACCAATATACTTTTTATGGGAAATCTTTACATTGTGTTGGTTTATCATGGCATATTGCAGAGTGGTATCAATCTTCTGATGTCCTAACAAATGCTGGACCTGCTCAATAGGCATACCTTTATCGATTGCCTTTGTTGCAAGAGTTCTACGGAATTTATGAGGATGAACCCTTGGGATGTTCAATCGTTTCCCAAGATTACGAAGCCTGATTTCCACGCCGGTAATCTGCAAACGATTGTACGGCTTAAACACACTGACAAAAAGTGCAGGGTTATCATCTGTTCTTTTACTCAAATAATCCTGTATATGCAATTTAGTTTTTGCATCAAAATAAACCGACCGCTCTTTATCTCCTTTTCCAAAAACAATACATTCACGATTTACGAAATCAATATCATTCCGGTTAAGTTTTACCAGCTCTCCAACCCGCATGCCTGTCGAAGATAAAAGGTCGATGATCGCAAGATCTCTGGGGGATTCACAATAATCCCGTAATCTTTCCATCGACTCGTCGGAATAAGTCTCCTTGACCATCTGAGCAATTTTGAGTTTACGAATTCTGCGTACAGGATTTTTTAAGATGAGGTTTTCATTTTCCATCCAGGAGAAAAAAGCCGATAAAATATTCCGTATATTGTTCAATGAAACATTTCCCGCCCGGCTTTTTCCTTGATATTCTGCAAGATATTGCCGTAAATCATCAGTTGTAATGTGATTAACAGGTTTTTTTATACACTTAAGTGTATTATTCATTGTGGACCGGTAATAATACAGGGTTCTTTTGGAACAGCCTTCAATATGTTTTGCGGTTAAAAATGTATGCAAGATCTCATCATTGTTTTTATTGTCCAGAATACATGAATTAGCTTTTGCTTCAACAGTAATGTCGAAAAAACAATGCTTTAATACATGATCCAGTCTTTCCATCTGGGCATTGTCCAGACAAGACAGCATACCCTGCTTAATTTCCGTCATGAGCATATCAACCATGATTTTCCTCCTAAATGTGGCTTTAGGATAAAATCGGTATTTTATGGAGGGTAATTCTCCCGGTGTTGTTATATATTTATGACGTTTATTCTTTTATCCAGTTCTTCCTGTGTATAGATTCTTTGATTTTTTATATCATTTTCTCCAATGGAAAGGATTTTTAATAGATTTATGGATTCCATAATACGCTGATACTGTCTTACATCCATTAAAACAGCTTTTGCTTTGCCATTTTGAGTTATAATCAGGGGATTATTTTTTTCCTCAATCTGTTTCAAAATTTTGGCAGTATTAGCCTTTATGTATGAAATAGGTTTTATATCTTCTGCTAGGTTAATCACTGTATACTCCTGTCTTTTTATAGTACTATATTTAGTCTGCCTTGTCAACGGTTTAAAAGTTTGATTTACCCAAAATACTGCTGCATTAGGGCCTTATAGGTCAATTCCAATTTTGTAAGCCCTTCCTGCATGACAAAGCGCCCTTTGTCGATCTGTTGGACTATTTCGGCAAAGCGGGTTTGGAGGGGGAGAGGGGGGAGGGGTACCCTTAAAGATGACAAAGTACGTTGGTTAATATTTTGAATATTCGCTCCTCTCCCATCAATTAATAATTTCGTTTTAATAGAAGGCAGATGCAATACATGATTTAAATAAACCGTTAGCAAGTTTTCGTTTTCGTTTCTATAACGGATACAAAAACCACTAAAAGTTATTTTTTCTTCACGTGGGAATACCTCAACACTCCTACCAACTAGTTCCTTATTACCATTTGAGCGAACAAATATAATATCGTGGTCTTTTAAAATAAACTCTTCAGATGGCTCCGATGAAAGGTAGATTTCTGAGATTCCATGAAGATCGTCAATCCTATATAATTGACCGAAGTCGCCAACACCAATACACTTTATCACCATGCCATCATTTAGCTGACAGTAATTTATACCATTTTTAAATGAACCACAATCTCCAAGTAGCTTTTCCTCCCACCCCTTCGGGTTCGTCACGGGGTCGCCAAACATAGCGACAAATAGGGCTTTGACGAGCAAGTCAAGTTTTTTGATTTGGTCTTTGCGTTTTTCTATCAGATTATTAGTATAAGATAGAATTTCTGCCATTTTATGTTGTCTGGGTAATGAGGGAAGAGGCATTTGTAATTCTTTTAATGCAGTAATATTGAAACTCGATTGATTTACAGAGTTTTTAGTGATATTGGGCAACTGCTTTTTAAAATAGTATGAGGATAAAAAATAGTATGCAAAAACGCTGTTTAACTGTTTATTATCAACTCGTAAATTCAACAGATTCATTCCATGGATTATACATTCGTCACCTAGACGAATATATCTTGCTACTTTACCTAAATGTTTCACGCTATTGATATGCGACATTAAAATATCACCATCTTGAAGGATATAACTACTATATGGTTCTATTTTTTTTATGCCAGCATATCCCATTCTATTTCGATTTATATTTCCATCTGCGATTGTTTCAATTCTTGTAATGGGAAATCCAGAAATTTTTTCATTTTGTTTTATGCTTGCACCATTTCGTATATATGGAAAAACATCCCCCAGTCGAACCATCTTCCACTTACTCATCAATCATTTTCCCCAAAGCTTTCAAGCCCTCAGTTATCTCTTTCTCCAAGTTGCTAATCTCGGCCAGTATCTCGCGGGGATGGGGATATTCTTCTACAACATAAGCACTCTGCTTGTACTTGTTAATGGACAGATCATAGTCGTTATTAACAATCTCGGACTTGGGTACAAGGAAACTTTGCTCGGTACGTTTTCGGCTTTTTTCTTTTTCTATAATATGAAAACGTTTTACAATGTCGGGTATATCACTGGTGGTAAGCTCTGTACGTTTGTCATCCAGGCTGTATCCGTCGGACTGCATGTCGTAAAACCATACATTGTCAGTGCCGTCATGTCCGGTTTTGGTAAAAATAAGTATGGCCGTGGAAACCCCGGCATAGGGTTTAAAAACACCGGATGGCATGGAAATAACAGCTTCTAGGCGATGATTTTCGATGATCTCTTTTCTGATCGACTTGTGGGCATTGGAGGAACCAAAAAGGACACCATCCGGCACTATTGAGGCGCAGCGGCCGCCTATTTTTAACATTCGCAGAATAAGGGCCAGAAACAATAGTTCTGTCTTTTTTGTTTTAGTTACTTTGAGTATGTCCGTGGAAACTATATCATAATCAAGGCTTCCCTTAAACGGAGGATTAGTAAGGATGATCGTATATTTATTTGTATCTGTATTTTGATCAGAAAGACTGTCCCTGTATTGAATGTCGGGGTTGTCAATGCCGTGGGTCATCATGTTCATGGCGCCGATACGGAGCATGGTACGATCCATGTCGTAGCCGTGAAACATATTATTCATATAGTGGGCTTTTTGTTTCTTGTTGTAAAAGATTTCTTTTAAGTATTTTTCTTTTAAGTATGCTCCGGCAGAAACAAGAAAACCAGATGTACCGCAGGCAGGGTCACAGATAAGATCCTCCGGTTTTGGAGCAAGTAATTCTACCATCATACGGATAATGTGCCGGGGCGTTCTGAATTGACCGTTTGTGCCTGCGGTTGTCAACTTTGACAACAGATATTCATACAAATCGCCCCGAATATCTTTGTTTTTCCAGTCTATTGTATCTAGGGAACTTATCACTTTTTCCAGAAGCTGGGGGGTGGGGATTTTAAAAATCGCATCCCCCATATATTTGGAATAACTGCTTTGTTTATCATCATGTAGTTTTTTTATAAAAGGAAATACTTTGTCCTGAATTATTTCGTACATTTTTGCAGCGGGAAAATCCCGGAACACAGACCACTTGTATTGTTTTTTATTGGATCCAAAAATACTTTCGTAGGGCACATCAAGCATAAGGCTTTCTTTTGTTCGGGTATTATCCATATCATCCAGGTCCCGGATAAAAATGAGGTAGGTAATCTGCTCGATCACATCAAGCGGATTTGTTATTCCGCCGGTCCAAAACATGGTCCAAATTGAGTCTACTTTGTTTTTAAGTTCACCGGTAATCATGGGGTTAATCCTCTGGAAAGTAATCACTGTCCAGTTTTTTTATATCGTAAGTTACATTACCTCTGCCATAGCCCATGCTCTAAAGCATGATTTTCTCCTTGTAAACAATTTATATAATTCGGCTGAACTACTCTCCCCCCCTCCTATACCTCCGCGCGAAACTCTTCCTCCAATACCCCTACACATCCAGCGTTGCCAAGAGTGCATTCTCCTCAATAAACTCCCGGCGGGGTGTTACATTTTCTCCCATGAGGGTGCTGAATATGCGTTCTGCTTCCACTGCATCATCCAAATGAACCTGGATAATATTACGCCGTAAAGGATCCATGGTGGTTTCCCAAAGCTGATCGGGGTTCATTTCACCAAGGCCCTTGTAGCGCTGGACGTTTACTTTTTCGGGGTCGCGGCCGGACTCAGAAAGGATACGGTCTTTTTCTGTATCGTCGTAGGCATAAAACATTTTCTTTTCATAGCTAACCTTGTAGAGAGGCGGCATGGCGATATACACATGACCGCGCTCGACCAGCTCTGTCATATAACGGTAAAAAAATGTTAACAGCAAAGTCCGGATATGCGAACCGTCTACATCGGCATCGGCCATGATAATTATTTTATGGTAGCGGATTTTAGATACATCAAATTCGTTGCCGCAGCCTGCTCCTATACTGGCGATCATGGGCTGGAGTTTTTCGTTGGTTACTACTTTTTCTATGCGGGTTTTTTCTACATTAAGCATCTTTCCCTTTTGGGAAAGAATTGCCTGGTAACGGCGGTCGCGGCCTCCCATTGCAGAACCGCCGGCGCTGTCTCCCTCTACTATAAACAGTTCGCATATGCTGGGATCTTTTTCCGAACAATCTGCCAGCTTACCCGGCAGGCCGGCGCTGTCCATGGCATTTTTACGGCGGGTTGCATCCCTTGCCTGGCGGGCGGCAATACGCGCTCTGGCTGCCAGTACGGATTTTTCCAGTATATTGTTAATCACTTCCGGATGCTTGTCAAAAAATAATTCCAGTTGTTCATTGGCAATGGACTCTACAATGCCCCGTACTTCGGAATTGCCCAATTTGCCCTTGGTCTGGCCTTCAAACTGGGGATTGGGAACCTTAACAGACAATACTGCGGTAAGACCTTCCCGTACATCATCGCCGGAAAGGGCTTCGTCAAGTTTTTTTACATGTTTGGATTTCTTTAAGTATTCATTAAGGGTACGGGTAAGGGCCGACTTAAAACCTATCAGGTGGGTTCCGCCTTCGCGGGTATTAATGTCGTTTACAAATGCATACATTATTTCGTTATAGCCGTCGTTGTACTGGATCGCACATTCAACATCTACAAGACCCTGGGCGGGGTCTTCGCGGCTTCCCTCAAAAAAAACAGGCTCCTTATGCAAAATGGTTTTGCTTTCGTTCAGGTACTCTACAAAACTTTTTACTCCGCCTTCAAACATAAACTCATGGACTTTATGCCTGGATTGCCGCTCGTCCCGGATAATTATTTTTAATCCCTTGTTAAGAAAGGCAAGCTCACGAAGCCTGTTGGAAAGTATTTCAAAGTTATGGCTGGTTGTTTCAAATATCGAGGCATCGGCTTTCCAGCGTATAACAGTCCCCCGCCGTTCCGGAGAACCAGGCGGATAAGGAAGTTCATCGGGCATTATGTCGTGGGCAGGGCCGTCGGGTATGCCTATTTTGTAGGTCTGGGAATAAATGCCGCTGTCAATGTGTACAAATGCCTGGCACCACTCTGAGAGGGCATTTACTACAGAAACGCCAACCCCGTGGAGGCCGCCGGAAATTCTATAGGATTTTTTGTCAAATTTACCCCCGGCATGGAGCTTGGCCATAACCAGTTCCAGGGCGCTTACCCCTTCGGTTGGGTGTATATCAACCGGAATACCCCGGCCGTTATCCTCTACCCGGACTATATCATCGGGCTCGAGGATTACCAGTATTTCACTGCAATGGCCCTGCATGGCCTCGTCAACGGAGTTATCAACTACTTCAAATACAAGATGATGAAGTCCGTCGGCCCCGGTGGTGCCGACATACATTCCCGGTCGTTTGCGTACAGCTTCGAGGCCTTTAAGTACCTGGATGTTTTGAGCAGAGTAGTCTGTATTCATGGTTTATTGTATCAAAAAATAGCAGTATTGCCTACTTATTCCTTGTTTGTTATTATAGAACATACTATGGAAAAACATTTTTGCTCGTGTACCGACACTAAGTGCCCGGCTCATCCAATAAATCATGAAAATGGCTGTGATCCATGTATTGTAAAAAATTTAAAACAAGGGGAAATCCCTGCATGTTTCTGGCATAATGTAACAAATGGCGTTATCGGCACATCGGACTATTCGGCAGGAAATTTTGCCAAATTTTATTTAGACACTCTATAGGTAAGTCCAATAGTAAAAAACCTTCGATATTTAATATCCATAACCCATTCCTCTGAGCCGTATCCGCTTCCTTCTTTTACCGAATAACTATCAAAACCAAGTTCGCTGAATATGGCCAAATTACTGCCAAAAAAATAACGTCCTCCTATTCCAATTCCTGCAGCAAGTCCTCCGCTGTCAGCATGGATAGACGAATTAATTGCATAACCCAATTTAGCCAATGCATATACATCCAGCTTGGGAACACCAAGATCAGGATGATATCCAATTCTGCCCATTAATGCCCATACCGGTCTCAGTTGCTGCATGATAAATCCAAGTTCGCCGCCAATAGTTAATCCAAATTGTGATAAGACATAATCAACAGAAAATGCAAATCCGGACGCAGGATAATTTTCTTCGAAATCCACTCCGCCTTGAGTCCATTGTGCATTATAAGTTCCGTGTGCATAGCCAAAACTAAAAAAAACATTTCCTGGCTGAACTGCTTCAGGTCCAGTTGTAAAGTCTGCAGCAAAACCAGTCCCTGCTGTAAACAATATGATACAAAAAATAAAAATTGTCTTTTTCATTTCAAATTCCTCCATCGCCAGTGCAAGCCCTGTACCCTGTAGGCAGTATTGCCTATTCAGGAATTGTCATTTGCTTTATATACCGTGCAGGTAAATACAAATTTTGAACCTTTACCAGGTTCTGATTCAACCCATATTTCGCCGCCCATCATTTCTATGATTTGTTTTGATATGGCAAGTCCCAGTCCGAAACCGCCATGTTGTTTGGCAATGTTTTTGTCCGCATGCTCAAAAGGATTGAAAATTTTAATTTGCTGTTCTTTTGGTATACCTATGCCGCTGTCTGTTATTTCAATTTGCAGAGTAATTTTTTCGTCATCCGTACCAAGTACAAAAGCCGAAAAATGTATCTTACCCTGTTCGGGCGTAAATTTGATCGCATTTGCCAGTAAATGTAATACTACTTTAGTAAAGTGCTTTGCATCTCCCAAAAGCAGCAACGGTATTGATGGATCAATCTCGTGAGTAAACTCCTGTTGCTTTTCTTTGCATTCCCTGTCTATCTTTTTCAGTATATTCTGAAACATGGTACGGAAAGAAAAAACAGAGTTGTCAAGTTTTATTGCATCGGCTTTATTACCGGATATGTTGAGTAAATCATGTATTAAGCCCAACAGCTGCTGGGATGCCAGGTCAATTTCATCAAGGCAATCTGTTGTCTCTTTCGGATTCTGTGCCATTTGGGCTATTTGGGTCATGCCTATAATGGCATTCATGGGTGTAAGCATTTCGTGGTTTATGTTAATTAGAAATTCTATTTTAGAACGGCTGCTTTTTTCGGCTATTTCCTGCTCAATAATCTGATTCATTTGATTGATGATTTTTATTTGATTATGCACCCTTAGCCTTAAAATTTCACGAGTAAATGGTTTGATTATGTAATCAACAGCGCCCATGGTAAACCCTTTCATTTCGCTATCTTCATCGCTGACCGCTGTAAGGAATATTACAGGAATATCCTTATAACGAAGATCGGCCTTCAATTTTTTAATTGTTTCAAAACCATCCACCTCTGGCATTATCAGATCCAAAAGAATCAGATCCGGTATGTCATTTTCCAAAAGCTCAAAAAGCGTGGCGGCTGACTGAAGGGTATAGACCTTATAAAATTCCTGAAGCAGACTTTTCCCATTATTCAGAGTAACAATATCGTCATCTACCATTGCTATTTTATAACGCTTATTATTCATTAATTTCTCCCTATTATTCTGATAAAAAAGCCGGTAACAAAAAATCCGCAGAGTATTCCGGTAATCATACGCCTAAAATTGGTAGATACCCAAACTTTTTTTAACTGAAAAAATCCATCTATCCCCAGCAGTACAATAGATAAACCAGCTAATAAAAGCAATGATCGTATATTACAATTTACAAATAACAATAACGATGCCATTCCGGCAATTATTCCAATTAGAAGCCCCGTGCATCTGGCGCAGAGAGGAAACTGGTATCCTCTAACAAATAGACTTCGTTCATGCATTTGATGACATCCAGTTTTTGCTCCCAGACGCATAAGAACAATCCAGGCTTTTACCGGTTTGGTAAGCGGCTTATTTAAATTTATGTCCACAATTACTGCAGACCCATAGTACGTTAGTAGTAGATTTTTCATCTCCCATTCCGCACAAACCGCATAAAAAACCTATAGGACCGAATAAAAGATACCCAAGGCCGCCCTTACAGCAGCCATACCCTTTGGTTTTAGATTCCACTTCGGAAACAGGATGGACTTTATCGGAAAAACAACTTGGACAAGTCATATGATTAACTCAGTATTTTTACCGCAGGGTCCGCACTGTTACATTACTAATCATCGCACGATCCGCTCCGGCATCCCCGGTATACTCAACGCTTACCTGCGGCGTTGCAGTGCCCTGGCCCAAGCGGATTGGGGCGCGGTAAAGAACCTGATTTGCCCAACGAAGGGTTCCTTCAAGAAAAATTACATACTCGCCCGGAGATACTGCTGTACCCCGGCTGTCTGTGCCGTCCCAGGTATACGTAAGTATTCCCGCTCTGGGAGTAGCTCCCGACAATGCATCTATCTGGGCGCTGCTTAAATTGGCAAGACCCGACCGGCTTACCCAAACAGGAATGGAAGTCTCCCTGCGCCTCCAGCCGCCGTTGGCTGTATAGCGCGTTGCATACAGTGTTTTAACATAGCTGCCCCGGGAATCCTCTATCCAGACTGCAAACTGATTACTGGCAGAGCCGCCCAGCCTGTTAAATTGAAAGCTGAGCTCTGCTGCCGGGGCTGCAGCCTGCTGGGCAACTACTCCGATTATTGCCATTACCATAAAAAGCGTTAAAATAACAAATAATTTTTTCATTTTTTTTCCTTGCTTTCAGTATATCCGAAAATGTGATATATTTACAACATAGTATGGCTTTTTGCGGTAATTGCGGAAATCAAGTTAATGATTCTCAAAGATTTTGTACAAGCTGCGGTACAGCTCTGCTGGACGGTACAGCTTTGCTGGACGATATTATCAAAGCTCCGCCTGTACCGTCAACGGAAAAAGCAGGCAAAGTCCGCAAGTGCCCCTCGTGCGGAGAGTCAGCGCCGTCCATGACTGCAAACTGCCCCTCCTGCGGGCACGAATTCAATAGTCTTCAGGTTTCAGCTACCCTAAAGACATTCTTTGAAAAGCTGGAGACAATTAAAGATGAAAAAGAAAAATTATCGTTTATCAGCGGATACCCCATTCCAAATACAAAAGAGGATATACTTGAATTTACCATAATGGCGGCATCGCATATAAAACCTTTAAGCGGAATTGCAGTGCTTGGGGTGTGGTATCTGCGTATAGTTACTTTGGGCATTATCCATCGTTTTTGGAAAGGTCCCGAAGTGCTGCGCTTTAACAAAGTGTGGTACACAAAAATTAAACAAGCTTATTCCAAAGGCAGAATTGCTTTTGGCAATGATAAAACAGCGTTATCAAAAATAGAAGAAATTATGAATGATGTAGAAAGGGAGCAGGAAAAAAACAGAAAAAATCTGGTTATTATCCTTTTGTGCATCATTGCTTTTTATATATTGCTTGGAGCGCTTGGGCTTCTTATGCTTTTATTAATTTTATAAAAAACAGGGAGAAATAAATTATGGCTAAGTTTGGCAGCAAAAAAGGCGGATTGATGGATGTTATCCGCTGTGATGAAGATCCTTATCTGGTTTGGAAATGGCGGCCAAAGGGTCAAGCGGCAAACGCTACCAACAAGGAAAATTCCATCCGCTGGGGTTCTTCCCTTCGTGTTAAAGAAAGCGAAGTTGCTGTTTTTGTTTATGCCCAAAAAGATGGAACCGTACAGGATTTTATTGAAGGGCCCTTTGATGAAACCATTAAAACAGCAAACCTCCCTGTATTGGCGCCAATAATTAGCCTGGCTTATGCCGGCAGCTCTCCCTTCCAGGCGGAAATTTATTTTATCAACCTTGCGCAAATTATTCAAATTAAATTCGGCGTTCCTTATTTTAATATCTTTGATCCAAGGTTTCCCAGTTTTGGTGTTCCCGTAGCAGTTAGGGGAACAATCACTTTCAGGATTGCCGATTATAAGGAGTTTATTAAACTGCGCCGTCTTATTGATTTTGATCTGGAAGCATTTAAGACTCAAATACAGGATGCAGCAAGAAACTATATCAAAAATGCAGTTACAAATGCGCCTAAAGAAAATGATATTCCGGTAATTCAAATTGAAACAAGAATTGGCGAAATAAACGAACTTGTTCAAAATAGACTGCAAGCCCGGCTGCAAAATGAATTTGGCGTACTTGTTTCTTCAGTTGACATTGGCGCTATAGAAATAGATATGGAAAGCGAGGGCTGGAACCAGTTAAAAGCGGTTACAATAGATATTGATACAAAAAATATGCAGGATATGCAGAGAATTAACATGAAAGGCGCAGAGATGCAGGTAGAAGGAGCGAACTTTGCAGTGCATCAGCTTAACCAACAGGCGGATGTTGCAAAAACAGCAGCGACCTCGCTGGGTCAGATGGGACAGGGCGGAGGATCAGGCGCAGGAGACAGCTTTAATCCCGCAGGAATGATGGCAGGAATGGCAATGGGAGGAGCTGTCGGGGGACAAATGGCAGGAATGATGAATACCATGATGCATGGTATCCAGCAGCCGGGAATGCCGCCGCCGCCCGTTATTCAATACAGTGTTATAGTAAACGAACAAGTTACAGGGCCTTTTAATTTACAGCAGCTTGCGCAAATGGCGCAGAGCGGGCAATTTGACAGACAATCTCTTGTTTGGAAACAGGGAATGTCGGACTGGGCAGCCGCAGGAACAATTGCAGAATTGACAGAAGTTTTATCTTCGGTTCCTCCGCCGCCGCCGGCATAAGCGATACATTTTATATCAAACTTACTTGCCTATCCTGCCAAAAAATCAGTAAACTTGTTTTATGGCTAGACATACATTGGGTGAACACATCACCGAACTGCGAAATACCTATACTATCAGTATGGAAACTCTTGCAGAACGAAGCGGGGTTGCTGTGGAGCTTATCGCTAAAATTGAAAACGAAGGGCTTATTCCCGATTTAGCTCCGCTGATCAAAATTGCCAGGGCCCTGGGGGTCCGGCTGGGTACCCTTCTGGACGACCACGAACAACTGGGACCGGTTATTAACAGGGCAGGGGAAGCAGATGCTGCAGTCCGTTTTGTAACAGGGCTGCCGGATGCAAAAGCAGAAGCTGCACCGGCTAATGAACGGCAGGGCTTAATATTTAAAGCACTGGCAGCAGATAAAAACAGCCGCCACATGGAGCCTTTTATCGTAGATATTAAAAGCGATGCACAGCAGGAAAAATCGATCCACGAGGGTGAAGAATTTATCTATGTGCTGGAAGGAAAACTTGCTCTGGAATATGGTACGCTTAAGGAAACCCTTAATGCCGGAGATTCGGTTTATTACGATTCAATTGTACCGCATAGGGTGCTGTCTGCATCGGACACCGATCCGGTAAGGATTCTTGCAGTTATTTATACGCCTGTATAGCAAAATCAACTTCTATGTTGAGTTCAAAGAAATAGGAGACATTGTGGAATACCTGGAAAAAACTCTGGGCGAGGTGTTACGGGAAAAAGCCAGTGCCCAGCCGGATAAAGATTTTTTGATCTATGCTGATCGTAACCTTCGTTTTAGTTATGCCGAATTTGACAAGCGGGTCGATGACCTTGCCAAGGGCTTTTTAGGCATGGGGCTTAAAAAGGGCGATCATGTGGGTATCTTTGCCACCAATGTACCGGACTGGAATACAATCCTTTTTGCCTGTGCCCGTTTGGGGATAGTCAGTATCACCGTTAATACAAGTTATAAAGTCCACGAGCTGGAATATGTTATTAAACAGTCAGACATGATCTGCCTGTGCATGATAGATGGCTGGCGGGATTCGGATTATATAGGCATGGTTAACGAGCTTATTCCGGAACTTAAAACCTCGGAACGGGGTTATTTAAACAGCGAGAAATTTCCCTTTTTAAAATACATTGTATATGTAGGACAGCAAAAACGCCGGGGTATGTACAGTTTTAACGAACTATTGCTCCTGGGCCAGCATAGCGATGCTGCAGAATTCCGTAAGATCGAAGCTTCGCTGGACTGTAACGATATTGTTAATATGCAGTATACCAGCGGAACAACCGGCTTTCCCAAAGGGGTTATGCTTACCCACCGGAATATTCTAAATAACGGTCTTGGTATAGGCGATAATCAACGGCTTTCAGAAAAAGACATTGTCTGCCTGCCTGTCCCGCTGTTTCACTGTTTTGGTCTTGTTTTGGGGATGATGGCCATATTAACCCACGGTGCAGCCGCTGCTATCCTGGAATGGTTCGACCCCCTCTTGGTACTGGCTACGGTTCAAAAGGAAAAGTGTACTGCCCTTTACGGCGTACCTACCATGTTTATTGCAGAATTGAATCATCCCATGTTTAAGATGTTTGACCTTAAAAGCCTTCGTACCGGCATTATGGCAGGGTCTCCCTGTCCCATAGAAACCATGCGCCAGGTTATCGATCAAATGTACATGAAGGAAGTAACAATCTGCTACGGCCTTACAGAATCTTCTCCTGTTATGACTCAAACACGTTTTGATGACACTATCGAGGTAAAAGTAGAAACCGTAGGGCGGGCCATGCCTGGCGTAGAAGTGAGCATACGCAGTCCGGAAACAGGCGAAGAATGCCCTGATGGGATACACGGTGAATTTTGCTGCCGGGGCTACAATATCATGAAGGGCTACTATAAAATGCCCGAAGCAACAGAAAAGTGTATAGACAAAAACGGCTGGCTTCATTCCGGCGATCTTGGAGTAAAAAACAATGACGGCAATTTTAGGGTTACAGGCCGTATTAAAGACATGATCATCCGGGGCGGCGAAAATATTTACCCCAAAGAAATAGAAGACTTTTTATATACCATGCCCGGTGTAAAGGATGTGCAGGTGGTAGGCATTGCAAGCCAAAAATACGGAGAAGAAGTAGGGGCATTTATTGTACTCCAGCCGGATTCTGAAGTAGATGAAGAGGATGTCCGTGACTTCTGCCAGGATAAAATCGCCCGGTATAAAATCCCCAAGTATGTGTTTTTTGTTGACGATTATCCCCTTACTGCCAGCGGTAAAACACAAAAGTATTTATTACGGGAAATGGGGTTAAAAAAAGTACAGGAACGGGGTATATCGACATAGATATGTGGAAAAGTTGTGTATAAGTTGTGAGTTATTGGCTATTTTGAGTCAAAATGAATCATAACAAAACAAGGTAATGGTTTTAACACTGGAATTAACAGCTAATTCCTTGTAATATAAAGAATTAGCTGTTAATCTACTAATCAAATATTAAGGTAGAAAATGAAAGAATTTGATATTATTATCATCTTCCCCTATTTTCAATTGTGTGAAAATTGTGGATAATACACATTCCAATGAATGAAAAAGACAATTTTACAGTTATATGGAACGAGACCCTTAGTCAAATCCGGTCTGAATTGGACGAACAGGAGTTTCTAACCTGGTTTAATCTGGAACTTCAAAAGGCAGATGAAAAGGAATTTACCATAGCTGTACCATCGCTGTTTTATCTTGATCAGGTTAAAAAACGTTATCAAGCCTATATCGAAGGAAAAATCGAAGAGTTAATCGGCAAAAGGGTGACAATAAACCTGGTAATTGGGCTAAAAAGCGATGTTTCTGCAGATGTCCCGGAAAAACCCTCCAAAAGCAGTCCAGCAGCAGAAAAACAGGCTCCGTCAGGACACAAAAAAGAAAAACATCCGCAATTACGGGATGATTATACCTTTAAAAGCTATGTAATAGGAGAAAATAACAGTTTTGCAGCAAATGCTGCCCAGGCCATTGCCAGTAACCCTGGAACAGCTTATAACCCCTTTTTTATTTACGGCGGTGTTGGTCTGGGAAAAACCCATCTTATGCAGGCCATAGGTAATTATATACACGCCAATACAGATAATAAGGTAATTTATATTTCTGCAGAAACCTTTACCAACGAGTTTATTGCAACAATCAATGATACACAAAGAGCTAAAACTGCTTTTAAAAATAAATATCGATTTGCAGATATACTGCTTATAGATGATATCCATTTTTTACAAAAAAAAGACGGAACCCAGGAAGAATTGTTTTATACGTTTAATGCCCTGTACGATGCCAATAAACAGATTGTTTTTACCTGCGACAGACCGGTTTCCGATTTAAAGGATTTTAATGAACGGCTTCGATCCCGGGTAGGCAGGGGGCTTAAAGTTGACCTTCAGCCTCCTAATTATGAAACCCGTTGCGCCATTTTAAAGAGAAAGGCAGAAACTTCGGGAGTTGTTATTCCCGACAATGTTATTGATTTAATAAGCAAAAATATTTCTACCAATATTCGGGATCTGGAAAGCGCTCTAAATACCCTTACAGCCTATGCAAAACTTGTTGGAAAACCGGTTACCCTGGAAGTAGCCCAGCAGCGGCTTAAGGATGTATTTGCCTCTCCCCGGCAGCTTAATATATCTATAGAGATAATCCAGCGGGTTGTTGCCGAAAAATTTCGCTTAAGTCATAATGATTTAAAGGGAAAAAAACGAAACCACAGTATTGTTTACCCCCGGCAGCTTGCCATGTATATTTGCAGGGAAATTACCGATCATACCACTACCGAAATTGGCCAGGACTTTGGAGGCAGGGATCATACTACTGTTATGTATTCATGCCAAAAGATAGAAGACATCGTTCGCAGCGATCCTGCTGTAGATACAACCATTCAAAGCTTAATAAGGGATATAAAAGACTATAGCGTTAAATCATAAAAATTGTTAATATAGGATGTATACTTCGTGAATAAAGGAAACGTAATGTTAATATGTGCAAAATCAGGTAAATGTTATATACCTAATGTGAAATCCTTATTTATATATAGGATAAAGATTTAAAATGGTTTTCAACATCTTTGAAGACCTTATTACTACTATTATTATATTATATAAATATAATAAAAGGAGCTGTGTATGAAATTTAACTGTGAAAAAACAATTCTTCTTAAGGAAGTATCCATAGCTCAGGAAATATTATCTACAAAAAATGCTATTTCTATTTTGTCTAATGTATATTTGGAAGCAGTAAATAATGAGCTTATTATTAAGGCTACAGATATTAAGGTTACATTTGAAACAAAAATACCTGTTGATGTAATAGAAGAAGGATCAACAACAATTTTTGGAGAAAAGTTTTTGGGAATTCTTAATTCCATTCCTGATGGAGATATTGAATTTGAAAAAAAAGGGAATATTATTGTTATAAAGCCGTCAACCAGAAAAATAAAATTTCAGTTAAGGTGTATTGCTTCCGAAAAATACCCCGAATTTCCTGCTTATAGCAAAGACAAGTATTTTGAAATAAAAACAAAAGACTTTAAGGAAATGATAGTACAAACAGTTTTTGCTGTTTCAGATGATGAAACACGATATTTTATGAATGGAGTATTTTTTAAGAAGGAAGAAAATACTATTCTTATGGTTGCAACTGATGGCAGAAGATTGGCTTATGCAAAAAAAGAACCTATTGCCGACATGGAAGACTTTGCCGGTGTTATAGTACCTCCCAAAATATTAAATATTGCTATGAAAAGAGCCGGTGATGAAGGGATGATGGGAATTTCCATAACGGATAAAAATATTTTTATTCAATTTGGAAGTTATAAATTATCATCAATACTAATTGAAGGACAGTTTCCAAATTATACAAGGGTTATTCCGGAAAATCAGACATATTCATTTACAGTAAACCGCCAGGATACGCTGGATGCCCTAAAACGTGTCTCGATTCTGGTTGAACAAAAATCATATAGGATGTATTTAAATTTAAATACGGATGTTATGGTAATTTCTTCCAACAGGGAAGATCAAAGTGATGAAGGAGATATAGGCAATGCAAGGGAAGAAATTCCCTGCAGGTATGAAGGTGAAAGCGTATCAATAGCCCTAAATTACCGCTATATAGAAGAGCCGTTTAAGACAATGACATGTGAAGAGGTTAATATACATTTTACCGAAGCAGCAAAAGCCATTACCATAAAACCAATTCCGGAACAGGATTTTTTCCATATAGTTATGCCCATGCAGCTTGACTAGGCATAAAAGCTGCCATGGCTTTTATTTCCCTTTGTATAACTTCTTTTCGCAATCTTTCTAATGCAAAAATTAACATTGCTGCAAAAGAAGTTTTTCTTATTGGGAAAAACGGCCAGGGAAAAACCAATTTTCTGGAAGCCTTGTATTATTGCTCTTATGCATCGTCTTTTAGGGGAGTAAAGGACAGCGAACTTGTCCGGAAAGGAGAAAAAAGCTTTTCTGCAATAGCCGAGTTAAATACTTTACAAAATAATATGTCCTGCCTTGACAGGCATATTTCCATCAAGACAGAAAACTTAAAAAAAAGTATAACTCTTGACGGAAAGAAAATCCTTGACCGAAAAAACCTATTAAAAATAATTCCAACAATTATTTTTTGCCACGAGGATATGGAATTTGTTTCCGGCAGCCAGGAAAGGAGGCGCTGGTTTTTTGACCAGACACAAAGCCTTTACGATCCTGTTTACCTTGACGACTTACGCAAGTACCGACGTATTCTAAAAACACGCAATACAGTTTTAAAAAATGCCAAAACCGGCAGGAATTGCCTTAATACTGTTGATCTGCTGGATGCCCTTGATCCCCAACTGGCAGAATATGGGTTACGGCTTATGGAAAAACGAGATGCTGCTGTAAAACAGTTTTCTGCTGTTTTTTCTCCCCTGTATGAGGATGTGTCGGGTATTTCCGGAATAACCATAAAGTATGCGCCGTCCTGGAAAACAACAAAAGCCATTCAGCAAATTACGGATTACAGGACAGCAGACATGACTCAGGGAATAACTGTTTCAGGGCCGCACCGGGACAAGTATTTTTTTTTACGCAGCGATCCGGAAGGAGATTTTTCCGGAAATGCATCTACCGGACAAAGGCGTCTTTTGGCTTTGCTGCTTAGGGTTGCCCAGGCCCGGTGTTTTACCGGATTAACCGGAAAAACGCCGGTATTGCTATTGGATGATGTTTTATTGGAACTTGACGGAGAAAAACGCCGGCGTTTTCTTTCTGTTATGCCCGATTATGAACAAGCTTTTTTTGCCTTTCTCCCCGAAGAACCCTACAAAGATTATTGTAAACCGGGCACTCTGGTGTTTCAGGTTAATTCCGGAATAATTACCGGAGAAAAGGCGGAATCTATATGAAAAGAGCCGGAGAAATATTAGCGGAATTTTTTGATAAAGAAACAATTAAAAAAGCAGAAGAAATGGGAGATTTTTTCTCTCCTTCGGTCTGGTCCGGGCTTTTGGAAAGCTGTAAGCTTTCCCAGGGGGTCTCTCATTCCAGAATTGTTGATTTGGAAAATTCCATATTATTAATTGAGGCTGATCATCCAGGCTGGATTCAACTGCTCCAAACAAAGCAAAGGGATTTATTGAATGCTGTACGAAGCCGTTTTCCTGAAATACCTTTAGATGGAATTTCTTTTCGCCTAAATAAAGGACAAGATAATGCTAATTAGCCCCAAAGCCTTTCCGGATATAATCCGTCTGCGGTAAAGTCCGCTACCCGTTTAATTGCTGTGTCCCGGTCTTCTTTATAGGTAACGCCAAACCAGGGGGCATCTGCATCCAGTGCCCGTATTTTTAACAGCTTGTTTTTTATAAGCCAATCTGCTGCCATGGGAAGGTAACATTCTGCTTTTGGATCTCCTGCACTGGAATCAAGAAACTCGTTAAAATAGCGCTGTATGTCTCCAATTACAGAGGGGGGAAAGCCCCAGAAGTTCATAGATACCGGTGTTTCATCCGGCAGATAACGTTTGGAGCCATCCGGTCCTGTATTGTAAATTTTTCCGTCTTCTTCACGTGCAATGGATGTTAGTTCATCTACTGAATACAGATAGTGATCTTTTATTTCGCATACGCCGCGGGTTACAGTCCCCTGGGGGCTTAATGTTTTATCCACACGGTAGGGAACAATGGCTCCTTCACTAACCATACCAGCAGCAAAAAAAGACCCCATTGCTTTATAAGCTTCGGCTCCGTAAAAATCATCTGCGTTAATTATGGTAAAAGGCGCGTCAATGTTATTTTGTGCACAAAGCAAGGCATGGGCTGTTCCCCAGGGTCTGGTGCGCTTGGCTTCTTTCGATTTAGCAAGTGCGTCCGGCGGAATGAGGCTGTCCATTTCCTGAAACGCCAGTTCACAGGGAAATTTTCCTTCTATTCGGGATAATACACATTCCCGAAAATCTGCTTCAATGTCTTTGCGTATAATAAAGACAGCCTTTCCAAACCCGGCCCGCTTTGCGTCAAATACCGAATAGTCCAGCAGTACTTCGCCGCTCTTGCCGATTTTATCCATCTGTTTTAGTCCGCCGTAGCGGCTTCCCATTCCTGCCGCCAGTATTACAATAATAGGTTTGTTCATTGTTGTTTCCCGCTGTTTAATTTTTGTTCAAAGCGTTCCAGAGCTTTGCCGTTTAATGAGGAAGATAGTGACTTAAGCCGGCGCTGCAGTTCTGTAAATTCATTTTTTGAAAACCTCACTCCGCCCAGTATATGTTCTTCGAAAGAGGCGCAGCAGCGCGGAGCAACTTTTTTTGCCATCATCAATAAAACTTCTGCATATAGCCGTATTTCTTTTTGTGCATGGGGATCGAGCCTTAGTTCCAGAAAATGAAACAGGTTGTGCAGGTCTATCTGCCAGTACCACTCTGTATAAACCGAAAGGGGCAGGTTGATACGGGCAAGTTCGCGTGCCAGTCCTTTGTCTACCAGACAGGAATAATCCTTGTAAGCCTGCTTTTGGGCTGCATCAAGACCGGCACGAATAGCCTCTGCTTCGGTACTCTCCACAGCAGTATCTAAACGTCCCTGTTTGTTATCGGCACTTTGCCAGGCCAGATCTTCCGGTGCCGGCATGTAAAAATCATCTTTTAGAACCGAGTAGCGGCCGGATATTTCGTTAAGACGGGCTGTCCGGTGCCTTATCCACTGGCGGGCAACAAAAATGGGAAGCTTAACATGAAAGGTTAATACAACCTGTTCAAAGGGGCTGGTATGGCGGTTTCGCAGGAGATAGTCGATAAGGGCTGCATCTTCCCGGTATGTTTTGGTTCCTTCCCCATAGGACACACGGGCGGACTGCACCACCCGCTCATCTCCCCCCATATAATCCACCAGCCGGACAAATCCCTTGTCCAGTACGGGAAATTCCTTGTCCAGGATAGCTTCTGCCTCGTCTGCTACACAATGAGCCATGGACAAAGTATAGCAAATTATTAAGTTTGGCAATATACGTGCTAATATTATCAATCCATTCTGACTTGATTTTGTATATATTCATGTATATACTATAATCAAGGAGAATGGAAGAAATGTTAACTACTAAAGCTTTTAAAAGCGGAAATAGTCAGGCAATACGTATTCCAAAGGAATACCGAATTGACGCCGATGAACTATTTATTAATAAAATAGGCAATACAATTGTCATTTTCCCAAAAAACGATCCCTGGAAAATATTTAAGGAAAGCCTCGCTGATTTTTCTGATGATTATTTTATTGATGGTAGGAATCAGCCTAAAATGCAAAAACGGAAAATGCAATAATGTATTTACTGGA
>Ga0099364_10002108_pt1 | contig 32076 bp, 29 predicted proteins | sample TergutTh196P3_FD_73070 | JGI IMG/M metagenome (GOLD analysis project Ga0099364, IMG submission 73070) | Microcerotermes parvus P3 segment gut microbial communities from Pointe-Noire, Republic of the Congo - Th196 P3 | ecosystem: Host-associated > Arthropoda: Insects > Digestive system > Gut ... | reverse complement strand
AGAAACAGTATCCGGAAACAGACCAAATTTTCGGATGAAATTGTTTGAGAGTCTTATTTTATCGTTAATTATTATCGATTGATTATCTTTTAAGCGTTTTTATGTGGTCTATTGCAAAACAGCGTTGGCAATCCTGTTCGTATCAGCAGTTATGGACTTTAAATTCCGGCGATTGATTAATTTTTTTCTCAGCCGCCGAGCCGTAACATACTATCCACTGTATCATGTCATCAATACACATACAACCGATTGTATGTGTGATTTATTTGATTATATGTGGGATTTATATCTGAAATTCGGATGAAAGGGCGTTGTTTTGTTGAATTGAAAATTTTGAGGAATATTTATGACAAAAACAGTAACAACAACAGCAACAACAACAGCAGCAACATTTCAAGACTTGGGTATTTCAGAAAATATTATTAAAGCTCTTCATTTGAAAGGATATGAATACCCGACACCAATTCAGGTTCAAACGATTCCGCTTTTCTTAAAAGGCGAAGCCAATATTATCGGACAAGCGCACACAGGCACCGGAAAAACGGCGGCATTTGGTGTTCCGATTATTCAAAACATCACACAGAGAACAGGGCACGTTCAAGCAATTATTTTAACGCCGACGCGCGAGTTAGCGATTCAGGTTTGTGATGAAATGTCTTCTTTTGGAGGCATACGCGATTTAAACATCGTTCCGATTTTTGGCGGCCAGCCGATTTCGGTTCAGCTCAGAGCTTTATCCAAAGGAGCCGATATTGTTGTCGGAACACCCGGTCGTGTTATTGATTTAATCGACAGGAAACGCTTGGATATCTCTCAGATTTCTTATTTCGTTTTGGATGAAGCCGATGAAATGCTAAACATGGGATTTATTGATGATATTAAAGAAATTATTCTGCACACAAACGATGACAAACGCATGCTTTGCTTTTCGGCAACCATGCCAAAGCCGATTTTAGGGATTGCCAAAAAGTATATGGGACAATATGAAATGGTCTCCGTTGAAAAGTTTCAGGAAAGCGCTTTAACAGAACATTTTTCAATTGATGTCCCTCCGTCTTTGAAAATGGAAGCGCTTTGCAGAATCATCGATTCCGACCCTGATTTTTACGGCTTGGTTTTTTGTTCCCGAAAGGATACGTCCGACGAAGTCGTCCAAATGCTTGAAGAACGCGGCTATGACGCCGATGTGATTCACGGCGACATCCTCCAAGAACAGCGCCTTCGCATAATGGAACGGTTTAAAAAGCAAAAACTAAAAATCTTGGTTGCAACAGATGTGGCGGCGCGTGGTATTGATGTCAATGAATTGACCCATGTTGTCAATTATGATATCCCGCAAGATCCTGAATCTTACACACACCGCATCGGAAGAACAGGTCGTGCCGGAAAACGCGGCATTGCCGTCACACTTTTGACGCCGGCAGATTTTCGAAAGTTTGCATTTATTAAAAAATTGGCTCAAGCCGATGTCAGCCGCGTTGAACTTCCAAACGCCGAACAAGTTGCCGGCACGAAGCGTGAAAAACTCTACAACGACCTCTCTCTTTTGATTGATTCGGATTTTGTTGAAACGAAAGAAGCCGTCCCGTTTATAGAGTTCGCCGATTCCTTAATCACGGAAGAAAGAACCGCCGAAGATGTCGTTGCCTGTCTTTTAAAGAAAGTTTATGAAAACAGAATCCTTCCACGGGCAGATGATAAAGCAATTGATGAATTGTTTGCACAAATTCCCAAAAGACGTTTTGGAAGCGAAGACGGACACCGTAGACGAAGCGATAAAAGCGACGGAAAGGGACGTGACAGCCGCAGTCGCAGTCACAGTCACAGCCACAAACCTGATTCCGATTACGGCAGCAAGAAAGGCAAAAAAAGTGACAGAATCGATAAAAGCAACAAAAGCGATGGGAAGAAATACAGCAGCGATGGAAAGAAAAGCCATGGCAGTTCTTCCAATAAAGATTTTGCAATGAAGCGTATTGAAAATAAGAAAAGCAAAAAAGTTTAAGGAACAGCAATTTTATCTTTTGTAATGTTACATTTTATTTTTTGTAACATTGCATTTTATTTTTTGTAACGTTGCATTTTATTTTTTGTAACGCTGCATTTTATTTTTTGTAACGCTGCATTTTATTTTTTGTAACATTACATTTTATTTTTTTACAAATCATTTTATATGGAGTTACGTCTTTATTTTCTTTGAGGTTTTTACATGGCTTCCGTTTTGAAGTTTGTTAGTTTTTTGGTTATGATATTTTGCATTTTATTTATGTTTCTTTTTGGAACGCTTTTTTTGATTGGCGTTTATGGTGTTATGTCCGATTCGGCTTCTTATGTGGCCGGTTCAAGTTCCTCAAATACCTCTTCAAATTCGCCCGGCAACTCAACATCCGTCATTCCAATCATACCAATAACTCCGGCCACATCCGAACAATTTCAAATACCAGACCCCGTTTCCTCTGTAACTTCTGATACTCCCTTCAATTATTCTTCATCCGAATATTATACGCGGACTTATTCATGGACTTATAAAGGATATAATCAAACCCACACCTTGTCTGTTCCAAAATCCTATTATGATTATTATCAGCAAAAACCTCATACAGGCCAACATTACAACAATTATGCACTCTCTGAATATGACCGCCCGTTCTTAGGAAAAATGATTGAAGCATTTGAGGAAAACGGGCAAAAAAACAATTTTACAAAAGATGAAATTGCTTTAAATGTGATTGCGTTTGTCCAATCAATGCCTTACACATCCGATAATGTGACAACCGGTTATGACGAATATCCGCGCTATCCGATTGAAACCCTCGTCGATGGGGGCGGCGACTGCGAAGACAGTTCAATTTTAGCCGCAGCCTTACTTTCTGAAATGGGATACGACGTCGTTTTGATCGAATTGCCGGGGCATATGGCGCTTGGAATCAAAGGCAACGAAAGCCTCCCCGGATATTATTATGAAGATAACGGAAGCCGGTATTATTACGTTGAAACAACATCATCGGGATTTGGTATTGGGGAAATGCCTTCCCAATATAAAAATTCCAAAGCAATCCTTCTTCCAATGACCCCGACGCCTTCCATTTCTGTTCGTTTAAATGCAGAATATTTAAGCCATGATCGTGATTATGTTTATTACAAGACTTGGTGTACGATTACAAATCATGGTCCTACATCTGCACAAAATGTAACGGTGAACATATTTGCCGAGGCTTCGCCTTATAACATGACAAGAATATGGCCACCGGAACACACAATATATGTCGGGACAATTCAGGATGATGGAAGCGGCTATGCAGAATGTGTTTTAAAAGTTCCGCGCAAAAATCACACACTTTTCTCATGCATTGTTTACGGGGATAATTTCAATCCGCTTGACGTTCACACAAATACAATTTATGTCGATTGATTGTTTCCTTTGTTAATATGTCAATTGATTTTTTGTTATTTTCCTTTGTTAATATGTCAATTGATTTTTTGTTATTTTCCTTTGTTAATATGTCGATTGATTTTTTTTGGAAACAATTTAATAGGTTGCCATTATTATTTGAAAATCTAGATTTATCATTGATTCAGGTCAGATTATGGGCAACACCGTTTCTCTTTCTTCAGATATTCCCACTTGCAAACTTTTCTATCTTTTGAAATACACATGCGGGATTCTTTTTATTTTATTGGCAGCCTATATTCCGCTTTGGTTACTTTTTATTCTTTGCCTGCTTTTTACAATATTTACAATGACGCCGCTTATGAAAAATATGGCCGGATTTTTTCATATTACAGATGAAGAAAAAGTCAAAAGTTTTGCCGGCGATACCAAAGCCATTGCAGGATGGCTGACGCTTTCTATTCCTTTTGCCTTACTTTTGCCGGAAATCGGAATCCCTCTCCCGAGTTTTCTCATTTTTCAAGCATTTGCAGTGACATTATTCAGTACACGTTCTTGGTTTTCTTTGTTTAACGATGTAACTTTATTTGAAGACCTTCGCCAAAAAGAGTCTTTCACAAACATTTCTTTGGTTAATGAATTTTTTTTAATCATGCTTCGCGTTCTTGGTGCGTTTTTTGCCGGATGGTGGATGGCTTATCATTCTGAGCTTGTCATGACAACCGATCTTATAAATCAATTATTTTTCATTGCACTCATCGGTGCTTTTATCGGCAGTTTGTTTGAATCCATTCCGCTGAGATTTAATGTCAACGCTGTCGTTTTTGTCAGCTCTCTTTTTTCAATGTGGATTTTGTTTGTGATGGATTTTCAAATGCCATGGATGCAAACAGCTCTTGCCGCTCTCTTTTCCGTCATTTTGGCATTTTTGGCTTATCGCTATAAACTTGCAGATGTTTCGGCATTGTTTAGTGCCGCCGTGTCGGGCGTTATTATTATTTTATTCAGCACACTTGGCTGGTACATTCTTCTCGTCACCTTTTTCATTCTCGGCGGCGGATTTACGCATTATAAATTCAAGCAAAAGATTGCTGCCGGACTTGCAGAATCCAAAACAGGCGCACGCAATTACAAAAATGTTTTCTCAAATGGCTTGACAGCGATTGGCATTGCCGTATTATATGGTCTTGTCAACCAATCTCCCGACTTTGCATGGCTTTCAATGCCGCTTGTATTTGCTTACGTCGGAACTGTTGCGACAGCAACCGGCGATACCTTGGCAAGTGAAATCGGTGTGACCTCCAAAGGTCCGACGTATATGATTACAAATTTCAGGAAAGCGCGCGTCGGCGAAGACGGCGGTGTCAGCCTTCTTGGTGAAGCTGCGGCTCTTGCCGGAACCTTAATTATCGGCATTTTAGCCTTTTTATTCGGGATGATTGATTCCCTTCCCCTCTCCCTTCTCGTTGCCGTTGCCGGCGGATTTCTCGGAACCAATATCGACAGCGTCCTTGGCGCCGTTTTGCAAAAAAGAGGTCTTTTGACCAACAGTTCCGTCAACCTTGTCGCCACAATACTTGGCGGGCTGATTTCCTTTGGTCTTTATTTCCTTATTTATTGATTAAAGGATTCAATGTTGTCGGCTTTTCTTGGAGTCTGAGTTTATTTATTATTTGTTTAAAATGAACAAAATGTATACTTTTTGCCATCTTTTTTGATATCGTTTTTGATATCGTTTTTGATAAATTATTTATATGAAAAACATATTAAAAAGATTTGGGATTGTTTACCGACAAATGAAATGTCTTGAAATAATCCCAAAAATGAGGGAACCGTATGGCTAAAACAACCAATGGAAATATGGTAGCAATGATTGTGTCAGATATAAAGAGTTTGTTGATCGTGTTCATCTTGTTGCTCTTTTTGGTTATCATTAACGGCTATGCAAACATTGATTCAAACGACACCATATTCTATCCGATTCGCTCAATTATTTGGGGCGTGATCAATGTTCTTCTTTTTTTTGTTTTTTTCGTGTCACCTGCAGCATATATCTCACGCCTTCTCAAATATGATTTCTAAGACTTTGTGTGATAATTCAATTTTGTGCATAAACGACTTTTCATGCAAAGCTGTGTCCACCATAATTTATTTATATTAAAAATCGGTTTTAGGTTTGTTTATTTTAACACCATGCAGGAGTAACCAAGTGGTCAACGGTGACAGACTCAAGATCTGTTCGCGTAGGCGTTCGCGGGTTCGACTCCCTCCTCCTGCACTCATTTTTATAATTTTCATCATCTATTGACTTCATGATATGGATCAAAAGAAACAATGTTAAAGATATTTTCAGTGAAATATCCGTGAATTCGATAGACGTTATTGACTCTAACGTGTTCGATATCAAACTTTTTTCCATCGGGGTGCGATTGACCGTTTGTTTGGATTCCCGTTTTTCGAGTATCCTATGCCCTTCTAAATTCACGAACATCGCACCCAAAAGAGGCGGATAAAAATGAATCAAAATCTTCTAACAATTCTTTACTTTGTCGGCAGATGCACACGTTTATAATACTGCAGCTCTTTAAATCATGAAATTTAAACTGAATGTACTTATCCGTATCGAATTCTTTGTTTAATCGGATATGGTTATTTGCAATCCCGAAAGGCTTTTCCAAAGCTGATGAAGAACGAATAAAAGAAGGAAAGGGTTTCCTATTCGGATCGAATTTTTTTGACTTATAAGACATAAACATCAGTCGTTTTGATCAGCAAAGAAAAGTTCCCGATAATAGCTCTTCATGTCGTTTATATCAATAAGATTATTGGATCTGTCAAATTCGGGAATATTGCTTCTTGCCCGTCGCCATGGAGTCTCAGAATGAGTTAAATTTTCAAGTTGAAATTGCGTTAATTCGCCATAAGATTCCCAAACGAATTCAAGAACATCTTCTGTCAAATCTTCAAGAGGGGGAACTTGTTCCGCATTTACTTGTGGAATTGGAACCCATCCGCAATTCTTATATTTATCATACAAAATAGGGCTCACAGGTCCGTGAATCCATGCTTCAAATTCGTCATTTTTACAAATAGGAGAATCAAGCAGAGCATATCCCCACGAAACGGCATAGTAACTCAATTTTTGAAGTTTTTTGTGCTGAATTGAAGTTTTTGATAAAAACCAATTCGCAATGTCCGTAATATCCGGCATTTCTTTTGTCATTCCTACCCACCCCATCAAGCCGTTTATGTTTTTTATGTCAGTTTCAGTATCTATATGTCTCTTCATATAACTATTTTAACATTACGATTTTTAAAAAATGAAAACGGTTAAATATTGTTTAAATAATCTGAAACGACCAGCCTATAAACAAAAATTTTCAGGCTTTGCTTTCTTTTTTCTTTTTTAAAAATATTTAAATAGACAGAAAAATATTCTCTTTCTGACAAATTTATGTAAAAAATTGGGGGGAATATATTTTGGTAATATCCAATTCAAAAAAACACAAAATCTTATATTGTGTCTGTTTTGCAATTATATTTGTCTGTAGCGCAGCTTGTACCATGCCGGTGGAAGAGGAAAAATTGATAGAATACGATTCATCCTTTAACACATCAAACGGCTGGGGCATTTTTCAAACACTTGCTTCTGATTTAACATCGGATGATTCAAACAATTCATCATTTGAATATGTTCGGGGAACAAGCAGCATAAGACATGTCAGCAATTTCCGGTCTTACAGCTATTATTCTGATTTTAACATTGAGCATTCAGGGGAAACGACGACATATACTTCAAGAATGATTATCATGGACGATGGAGAAGATACAGTCGTCTGGTTTGATGTTGACGGCATCCCCTCTACCAATAAAATGTGGTACATGTACACTTATAAGGATTGGTTGGACGGAAAAAGGCCGGAAAAACCCGATATTGAAGACGACCCGAACGATCCGCCGCTACGAACATATCCGATTGATGATTTCTTCTGAGCCGTTTTGATTGTAACAAAACAGTTCTCTTCATCACAAAAATTTAAAAAAAGGCATGTTTCGACTGATTGAAACATATTTTTTCGGATATATTTTTTTATTTCTTTTTGAGCAGATAATAAGCTAAACCGGCAATCAAAACAATTCCGACAGCAATGAATATCCATTTTAGTGAAGAAGAACCGCCGAAAGATGAATCTGGTCCGCCGATCTGCATTCTGACACCGCCGCCATTTGAGCCGTTGCCGATTTTTACTTGAGTTTCGGCAGCAGGACTTAGCTTTGCATCGGTTTCGTCAAAAGCAAACATTTGAGGGTTTTCAAAATTGGCGGCATTTTTATTTTCATTTGCAGCAGCTGTTCCGATAAGCAAAAAACATATTAACAGCAAGATGCAGAAAATTGTGATGACGCTTTTGTATTTTTGTAATGTCAAAATTTGTCTCCTTATTATTAAGAAAAATAAAGCCTTTTTTTATTAAAATATTTCAGTATCAATTAAGTTTTTAAATCTGAACATATCTATTTGGTACCATGCCAAAAATGAAAGTCAATGGAAAAAAAGTTGAAGTCAAGATGATCTATTGGCTGATTTTTCTTTCAACAAAGATTGTTATTTTGATTTTAGCGATCATTTTTATTTTGGTCACATTTACGAATATGTTAGACCCGTATTTCCCGAAATATTGGCTTTAAAAAAAAAGAAATCCGAAAATATTTCGGATTTTTAACGCTCAGCGACGCCAACGATGATTTCATCCGCTATGGTTTTTCCATCATCTTTGGTTTTCAATTTCACATCATTTGTTAAATTAATCCTCTTTTTTATTGTAAAAGTTGTAGGAGTTGACGTGATATGTGCCGCACAAGGGACCCTTGCCATCGTTTTCAGCATTTTCAATTTCAGCATTGCTTTCGACATCGTTGTTTTCGGCATTGTTGCTTTTGGCATTGTTGCTTTCGGTACTGTTATCGGCATTGTCAATTTTAACATTATTTACGGCATTACCAATTTCAGCATTGTATTCAGCGTTTCCATTTTCAGAATTGTCATCCGTTGTCTCACTTTCCGTTTCGCCATCCGGCTGCTTAACGGCGGCTAAACTGACAACTTTATCGTTCTCGGAAAGTTTCATTATGCGGACACCTTGGGTGTTTCGTCCCTGCTCGCGAATGTCGGCGGCACGGATGCGGATGATGATGCCTTCTTCACTGGTGATGATGAGCTCATCGGTTTTGCTGACAGATTTGACGGCAACAACTTTGCCGTTTCTGTCATTTGTCACAATGGACATGACGCCTTGAATGCCACGGTGCTTTGGGATGTATTCGTCAAACGGACTGATCTTGCCATAGCCGTTCTCTGTGATCGTCAGAAGGGCTTCGCTTTGGTTGACAACATCCATGCTGACAATAGCGTCGTCTTTTTTGACAAGACGCATACCGATAACGCCGCGTGCAGACCGACCCATCGGACGCACTTCTTTTTCCTTGAAACGAGCTGCTTTTCCGCCTCTTGAAACCATCACAACTTCACAATTTCCGTCGGTTTGAACGACATTGACAAGTTCATCGTTTTCGCCAAGGGTTGTTGCAATGATTCCGGCTTTTCTGGGATTTTTAAAGTCAGTCAATGATGTTTTCTTTACAATGCCTTGTTTTGTGACCATCATCAAATATTGATCTTCTTTAAATTCGGTCACGGGAATTGAGGCAGTGACGTATTCGTCTTCTTTTAAGTCTAAGAAATTGACAATGGATTTGCCTTTGGAAGTACGGCTTCCCTCAGGGATTTCATATCCTTTCTTCCAATAAACACGTCCTTTGTTGGTGAAAAACATAATGTAGTTGTGGGTGTTTGTGACAAACAGGTTTACAACAATGTCTTCTTCTTTGGTTTCCATGCCGATAATTCCTTTGCCGCCGCGGCGCTGGCGAGAGTATGTGTTTGCAGACAAACGCTTGATGTAGCCTTGATTGGTCATTGTGATAATGATGTCCTCACGCTGAATCAAATCTTCGTTATCAATATCAAAGCCGGCTTGAATAATGGCGGTACGGCGTTCATCGCCGTGCTTTTCTTTCATCTCAAGAAGTTCGGTTCGAATAATTTCGTATTTGATTTCGTCGCTTGCGATAATTTTTCGATATTCAGCAATTTTAATGACGAGTTCGGCTAACTCATCAATGATTTTTTGCATTTCAAGACCCGTAAGTCTTTGAAGCCTCATCTCTAAAATAGCACGGGCTTGAACTTCGTCCAAATTGAATTTTGACATCAATCCGTCGCGAGCAATTTGAGCATCCGCAGACGCTTTGATCAATTCAATGACAGGATCGATGTTATCAATCGCAATTTTTAATCCTTCTAAAATATGTTCACGCTCAAGAGCGGACTTTAAGTCGTATTCCGTCCGCTTTTGAATCACTTCTATCCGATGTTTGAGATAGATTTTCAAAAGCTGGCGAAGCCCCATAACACGCGGAACCCCGTCAACAATTGCCAAATTAATGATGCCAAAGCCGGTTTGAAGCTGCGTGTGTTTGTATAACTGGTTGAGCAAAACATCGGCATTGGTTCCTTTTGTCAATTCAATAACAACACGAATGCCGTCTCTGTCAGACTCGTCTCTTAAATCAGAAATTCCGGTGATTTTTTTGTCTCTGTCAAGTTCGGCAATGTTTTCAATTAAACGGGCTTTGTTGACCACATACGGCAGTTCCGTAATCACAATTCTTTGGCGGTCGCCCTTCATTTCTTCAAGATGGGAAACGGCTTGAATTCGGACACTGCCGCGTCCGGTTCTGTAAGCTTGTTTAATGCCATCGTTTCCAAGAATCACGGCGCCTGTCGGAAAGTCGGGACCTTTGACGGCTGTCATTAATTGTTCCACTTCCACTTCGGGATTGTCAATCATCATGATGACGGCGCCGATCACTTCGGATAAATTGTGCGGCGGCATATTTGTTGCCATGCCGACTGCAATTCCTGTCGATCCGTTAATTAATAAATTCGGAAGTTTTGCCGGCAGCACTTCTGGCTCTAAACCGGATTCATCATAAGTCGGTCGAAACGCTACGGTTTCTTTGTCCAAATCTTCAATCATTTCGGCGGCAATTTTTCCCATGCGTGCCTCGGTGTAACGCATGGCGGCAGCTTGGTCGCCGTCAATGGATCCGAAGTTGCCTTGTCCGTCAACCAAAGGATAGCGTAAAGAAAACGGCTGAACCATTCTCACCATCGCATCGTAGACAGACGAATCGCCGTGCGGGTGATATTTCGCCAGCACATCACCGACAACGTGTGCGGATTTCTTTTTCGGCTTCTCGTATGTCAGACCCGTTTCTTTCATGGAATATAAAATACGGCGGTGAACCGGTTTTAAGCCGTCTCGCGCATCGGGAAGAGCACGACCGACAATAACGCTCATCGCATATGATATGTAAGATTTTTTCATCTCCTCGTTAAGAAGCCTTGGTTTGATGCCGACACGTTCTTCCTCTTCAAAGGGAACATCATCGCCGTCATCACCACGATCATCTCCGCCGTTTTCATCGGCAGGAACCAAAACGGTTTTGGATTCCTCTGATTCTTCAGAAATCTGAGAACGTCTGACATATTCATCTAAAAGCTTCTGTTGCTGTGATTTTTCGTCCATTTCTTCTCACCTCAGATATCTAAATTCTCCACTTCTTTGGCATGTTCTTGAATGAATTCTTTTCTCGGAAGAACTTCATCGCCCATTAAAATTGTGAAAATTTCATCGGCTTCAATAGCGTCTTCGATTGTGACTTGAAGCAATGTTCTTGTTTCGGGATTCATTGTGGTTTCCCAAAGCTGATCGGCATTCATTTCACCAAGACCTTTGTAACGATTCACAGAGGAGCCTTTTTCTCCGATCTCTTCTATTTTTCTTTTCATTTGAGCATCAGAATAAGCATAATATTCGTTTTTGCCCTTTTTGATCTTAAAAAGAGGCGGCTGAGCAATGTAGACATACCCGCCGTTAATGAGTCCGGGCATGTACCTGAAAAAGAAGGTTAAAATCAATGTGCGGATATGAGCACCGTCGACATCGGCATCGGTCATGATAACAACTTTGTGATACCGCAGTTTTTCCATATCCATCTCGTCTCCAAAACCGGCACCTAAGGCTGTAATGAGTGAGCCGATTTCAGCGTTTTTCAAAGCACGGTCAATTCGTGTTTTTTCAACATTCAAAATTTTGCCTCTGAATGCTAAAATGGCTTGAAATGCCCTGTTTCGACCCTGTTTTGCCGTGCCGCCGGCAGAGTTTCCTTCAACCAAATAGAGTTCGCATAATTCGGGATTCTTTTCGGAACATCCTGCCAATTTGCCGGCAAGCGTACTGATTTCAAGCGTTGATTTTTGACGCGTCAGTTCTCGTGCACGTTTTGCTGCCTCTCTGGCACGCTTGGCAAGAAGTGCTTTTTCTAAAATCGTAACAGCCACTTTCGGATTTTCTTCAAAGTATTCAGAAAGCCCTTCGGTGACAAGAGAATCGACAATTCCTTTCATTTCACTGTTGCCGAGTTTTGTTTTGGTCTGCCCTTCAAATTGCGGTTCCAATAATTTGACACTGATGATGGCTGTCAGTCCTTCGCGGATATCTTCGCCGCTTAATGGGTCGCTGCTGCTGTCTTTGTCCAAATTGTTCCTTCTGATATAATCGTTTGCAACACGCGTGAGGGCAGATTTAAAGCCCACCATGTGCGTACCACCTTCGGTGGTGTTGATGTTGTTTGCAAAAGAATAAACATTTGAATTGTAACTTTGGGTGTACTGCATTGAGATTTCGACATCGGCGCCGTCTCTTTGTCTGTCAAAGTAAATAGGGGTTTCATGAAGAACAGCTTTTCCGGTGTTTAAATATTTGACAAACTCAATGATACCGCCTTCGTAGAACAGGTCGTGATATCTTTCTTTGATAATGTATGAACGAGAGGATGATTTCTTTTTGCCGGCAGCGCCGTCTTCATCATCTGCTCCCAAATCCCCGACCAGTTCCGAATCGTCTTCAGCGATGTTTCCAAACTCTTCTGCTTCTTCCTTAAAGGTGCGGAGGTCTTCTGTGATGATTCTAACGCCTTTATTTAAGAAAGCCAATTCTTTCAGGCGGTTTAATAAAATTTCATATTTGAAGTCGATGGTTTCAAATATTTTTTTGTCCGGCATAAACTGAATGGTTGTTCCTGTCCCCTCAGATTCGCCGACAATTTCAACATCACTTTTTGGTATGCCGTAAGAATATGTTTGCCTGTAAAGTTTCCCGTCGCGGCGAACTTCGGCAACAAGCCATTCGGAAAGAGCGTTGACAACCGAAACACCAACGCCGTGAAGGCCGCCTGACACTTTGTAAGATTCTTTATCAAATTTACCGCCGGCGTGCAGGATCGTTAAAACAACTTCCAATGCGGATTTTTGATATTTCGGCAAAATGTCAATCGGAACGCCTCTGCCGTCATCGATGACAGTGACACTTCCGTCTTCATTGATGGTCATTCGGATATTTTTGGCATATCCGGCGAGAGCTTCATCAATACTGTTGTCCACAACTTCATAAACCAAATGGTGAAGGCCTCTTGAATCGGTACTGCCGATATACATACTGGGTCTTTTTCGAACCGCTTCGAGTCCCTCTAAGACTTGAATATTGGTTCCGTCGTATTTTTCATTACTCATGAATTAAGCGCCTTTGTTTGAATTTAATATAAAATGAAATCGGATGATTTTCCTTAAAACTTAAAATTCAATGGTCCTTTTGATATTTTCATTTTTTTTAATTTTTTAAAACAGAGAAATATATTTGAAATAGTCCGGAAAATCAGTCTAAAAATATTTTTGAAAAAATTTGAAATTAAAAGTTTCAAAAAACAAATATCCGTTGACGGTTTTTATGATATCATAAACTCTGCTTTATTTATCATTTTTTGATGACAAAAAAAGGGTTTCATGTTATATATATGTTTGCTTAAAAATCGTTAATCTCATCTCGTTTTTAGGGTTCTATTTATAAGACATTTCCAAAAAATTATAATATTGAATAAAATCATTTACACTCAAATTTTTTTATTTTTATTTTTTTTAAAAAATCGGGTCAATAATTTATTTTGTTTGTTTCACGCTCTTATTCTACCCTGTCAAGCTTTCCTGTTTTTGGATCAATGATAAACCCATAAACATTCACATCCGGCGGCATTAGTGGGTGGGTTTTTATGATCTTAACGGTTTCTGCAACGGATGTTTCAGTATTTTCAAAACCGTGGAGCCACTCATGGATATCTATTCCGGCATTTTGAACCAGATCGATTTTATCTTGAGTGATATTTCGATCCATCATATCTTTAATTAACTGAGGGGCCTTGAGTCCTTGCATTCCGCAGTCATGATGGGCAATTACCAAAATTTCTTGAATGCCAAGCTCGTATATCGCAACGAGTAAGCTTCTCATTACACTTCCGTAGGGATGTGTAATCATAGCGCCGGCATTTTTAATTATTTTAGCGTCGCCGTTTTTTAAATTTAATGCTGCCGGCAATAATTCAGTCAGCCGTGTATCCATACATGAAAGAATGGCTATTTTTTTATTCGGGTATTTTGTTGTATCAAACGCTTCATATTGTTTGTTGTCAACAAAATTTTTATTGAATTCCATGATTTGTTTAATAAACGGCATACTTTCTTTCACCTCGGCGTTTTAGAATTTTCAATTTTTCAAATTCGTAAAAAAACATAAAAAAAAGCAGAGCCCGAAATCGGGCACATTATGAAAATTTAAATTACAGACGCTTTGATAATCTTAACATCTGTCATTGGTTTGTCGTTGCGGCCTGTTTTAACTTGCCCGATCTTGTCAACGATATCCATGCCTTCAACGATGTTTCCAAAAACGGGGTGTTTGGACGTTGCCGGCGGTTTGTCCCAGTCAAGGTAGATGTTGTCAACGAGGTTGATGAAAAATTGGCTGCCGCCGGAGTTTGGTCCTGCATTTGCCATGGAAATAGTTCCGCGGACATTGCTTGAACCTGCCACGAATTCATCCTTAATACTGTATCCGGGACCGCCCATTCCTGTTCCGGTCGGGTCGCCGCCTTGAATCATGAAGTTTGCAATCACGCGGTGGAAAATGACGCCATTGTAAAAGCCTTGTGAAACAAGCTTTTCGAAGTTCCCGGCTGTAATCGGCATATCGTCTCTCAATTTGATCTTAATGTTTCCCATTGTTGTTTCAAATAATACGTTTGTCATAAATGTCTTCCTCTTTTTATTGTTTGAAAATTAAAAAAATAAGCGCGGAGAGGGAGATTTGAACTCCCGGGGTGCTTGGCACCACCGGTTTTCAAGACCGGCGCCGTGGGCCGCTTGGCTATCTCCGCACAAGGATACAAAACAACACATAAACACGATTTTAATATATAATCGTTTTTAGCCAATTGATAAAATGTAAAAATCGAGTTTATTTCATCTCAATCTTTCATCTCAATTGTGCTTTATGATTTTTCTTCCTTTTTGACGACTTCAACGAAGCGGATTTCTTTTAAGTCTGTGTTTTCCAACACTTCCTGAGCAAGTTTTCCTTTCATGAAAAGCCATCTTTGATTGAATGTGATTTCTGTCGGAACTTCAAGGTCAGCTGCATCGCCGCTGACGTTGACGACGGAATCTTGAATACCTGTGTAAAGGGAAAAGAGCCCCTTGATTTTGTCTTCGATCGATTCCAAAATGCTTTCGATTTTGTAGGTATAAATCACAGTTTTTCCGGCAAGTGGGCTGTTAAAGTCAATTGTTGCACGGCGCCCGATTACTTTTGTTACAATACCTTGGCGACCATCTTGTTCAATAATCATGCCGATTTGTGCTTTTCCGTCTTTGAATTTGGATATAGAGACGGATTGGATCAAGTTTTCTTTCGGAAGACCAAAAGCTTCTTCCGGTGCAATTGTCACTGCTCCTTCATCGCCGGCATCTTTACCCACGAGCGCGTCGTCAAGACCCTTAATCGCGTGGCCATAGCCGATAACAATAACATCGCCGCCGTAAAGGCCTTGCGCGTTGTAAACATTTTCTGCTTTTGCAACATCTTCGATGGTGGTGTCAAACACCTTGCCGTCTTCTAATTTTCCTGTATAGTTAATGCGGATAAAATCTCCTTTTTTCAATGCCATAATGTCACCTTTTAAAATAACGAATAAGGATATTCGTCGAAAGATCAAAATGCCAAATTGCAATTTGATAAAAATGCGTTATATACTTCATAAACGTTTGAATGACCCTAAAAGTTGATTCTTCTTTAAGAATGTTTTCCTAATCTTCATTCTTTATTTAAATTCGGGTCATTCAAACCTGTTTTTATTATTATTTTTATAATGATTTATTGTTTTTCAGTTTTAGTACAGGCTTTCCATTGTATCTTTTGCAATGTCCATGACAGCACCGGTGGTTTCAATGGCGCCCATGTTGAAGAGAACTTGCTCCAGTTCAGACAAAGTGGTCATAATGTTGAGCGGAGTGGTCGCTCCCATGCTGCCAATTCTGAAAATCTTGCCTTTTAAATCATCCTGACCGCCGGATATAATGATGCCGCGCTTGTTTAACTCTTTTTTAACGTCTTCGCCGTTGGTGCCCGCCGGTGCTTTCATTGCAGAAACCGTATTAGAGTAAGTACAGACATCATTTAATGTCGGAAACATTTCAACACCGATTGCAGTCACAGCGTCACGGACAGCTTTTGTCATTAAGCAATGTCTTTTAATTCTGTTTTCAATACCTTCTTCCTGAACCATTCTTAACGCTTCTTGAAGGGCGTAGAATAAAGAAACTGCCGGTGTATAGGGTGTTTCTTTTAAGTCTTTAGCGGCGCTTTTTCTGTAAGCAAGCAAGTCTAAGTAGTAGGGTCTGTTTGTGACGTTTTCCATTTCTGCGGCAGCTTTTTCACTGACCGCAACAATCGAAATTCCGGGCGGTGCTGCAATACATTTCTGAGATCCCGTCACAGCGATGTCAACGCCCCATTCATCCATTTTAATCGTGTCGCCGCCAAGGGAAGAGACGACATCCAAAATAAAGTAAGCATCATATTTTTTGGCGAGGGCGCCGATTTCTGCTGCCGGATTTTTGATGGCAGTCGATGATTCATTGTGAATCATTGCAATTGTTTTGATGTCGCCGGCTTTTAATTTTTCTTCAACGGCGTCTAAATCCACAGAGTCTCCCCATTCAAATTCGAGAGGAACGACTGTTCCATATTTTCCGGCCAATTTTTTGAATCTCTGACCGAATTTGCCGTTTTCGATAGCTAAAATTTTATCCTCTTTGTTGTTCAAAGAGCCGACAGCAGCTTCCATGCCGGCGGTTCCGGATCCGGAAATGATTGAAATGTTGTTTGCATTTGTGTTAAAAAGAGATGCAGAGATGTTTTGACATTCGGTGTAAATTGCAGAAAATTCTTTTCCGCGATGATTAATCATGGGTTTGGCCATTGCCATTAAAACACGGTTCGGAACCACAACGGGTCCAGGCATCATTAAAAGTTTGTCTTCAGTTTTAATCATTGAAATCACTGTTCTGAGATATTTTTCAGTTGTCAGATTTTTGTTGAATTAAGAATGGTAAAATTATAAATTGAACTACACACGATAGAAGTATTTGATATTATTGCTTTACGGTTTCATAGGATTCTGAGAATACTAAAATTTAAACAAATACAATCAAAATAATAAATCTAATCCTTCAAAAAATGAAATTTGTTTTTTGTGTTTTTATTTTTTCATTGTTCCGATTTTCATAATATCGCTGTTTGTGATAACGCCGATGACAATCCCTTTATTCATAACCAATACGGCCGGACTGCGCTCCAAAAGATGCGATATTGTTGGAACGGAAGAGGTCTGCGGAACAGTCGGAAAGGAGTCTTCCATTAAATCCGCAACCAACATTTCAGAAAATGATTTTTTGCCGGAAACGGCTTTAACAACAGCGCCTTCCGACAAACTGCCGACCGGAATGCCGTTTTCAATCACAGGAAGCTGAGAAATGCCGCGGGTATTCATGATTAAAACAGCTTCTTCCAGCGTTTGTCTCGGGTTTACATGAATCACGGGTGAGCTGATAATGTCTTTTGCAATGATCTGCTGCTCCTTTTTAATTTCATCAAAAGCATTGAGTATTTTTGCAACGGTTGATAACCGCGGGTCAACGCCATCCATTTCAATGCGCGCAATCAAAGGCTGGCTGACGCCGGCTCTTTTAGCCAATTCGCTTTGTGTCAAGCCAAGCTCAATGCGCTTTTTCTTTAAGTCTTCCGGTGTAGGGAGCTGCATAGAAGATTTATTACTCTCAGTTATAGTATATAAGAGTTCCAGATCAAATTTTTGGCATTGTTAATTTAGTATCAAGATTATGGATTATCTATGATTTTTGGGCATTGTTAACATTGTTTTTAGTATTGAGATTATGGATTATCTATGATTTTTGAATTGTTTGCTGTCGCTTGCTGGTGTACTGTTCTTGGATTGAGTGTCATTGCAAGAAACGAAATAATTTGAAAAACAACAAAAACTATATTTGATTAACAATTCCGAAAAAGAAGAAGACAAAAGCTAATCCTTTTTATATATCTGTTTTTCTTTTACTTCTTATACGATTATTAAAAGGCGAGAATTAAAAGGCGAGATTATGAGAAGCGACAATGCCAAAAAAGGACTTGAAAGAGCAGCCAACCGTTCACTATTGAAAGCTGTTGGTTTAACCGATTCGGAAATGGAAAAACCGTTTATTGCGGTTGTCAATTCCAAAAACGATATTATTCCCGGTCACATCCATTTGGATAAAATTGCAGACGCGGTGAAAGCCGGTATCCGAAACGCCGGCGGTGTTCCTTTTGAATTCCACACAATCGGTGTTTGTGATGGTATTGCGATGGGTCACACCGGTATGAAATATTCCCTTCCAAGCCGCGAACTCATTCAAGATACGATTGAGGTCATGGTGCAAGCCCACCAATTTGATGGCATGGTCATGATCCCGTCATGCGACAAAATTGTCCCCGGTCACTTAATGGCAGCCGGTCATTTGGATATCCCGACGATTGTTATAACAGGCGGTCCAATGCAGCCGGGTTTTGCAGATGATACGTCACTGGATTTAATTTCACTCTTTGAAGCCGTCGGCGCCGTCAAAAGCAAAACAATTTCAGAAGATAAGTTGAGAATGTTTGAAAACAGCGCTTGTCCAGGATGCGGCTCTTGTGCCGGAATGTTTACGGCCAACACAATGGCTTGTATGACGGAAGCTCTTGGTTTATCTCTTCCTGGATGTGCAACGTCACCTGCGGTGGATGCTTCAAAGATTCGCTTGGCAAAAGAATCCGGTGAACGCATCGTTGAAATGGTTCAAAAAGGACTCTCTGCTCGTCAGATTGTGACACAGAGTTCATTTGAAAATGCGGTGATGACAGATATGGCGATTGGCGGCAGCAGTAATACTGCGCTTCATTTGCCGGCAATTGCACACGCTTTTGGCATAACATTGACTTTAGATGATTTTGACCGTCTCAGCAAGAATACACCACATTTGATTTCATTAAGACCATCCGGTCCGTATTTTATGACTGACTTTGATCGTGCCGGCGGCATTTATGCCATTTTTTCACGTCTTGGCGATCGTGTCATGAAGAATGAAATGACAGTCAGCGGTCAAACGGTGGGTGAAAGTTTAAAGAAAATGGTTTTAACAAACCCGAAATTGAATCAAAAAATCATCCAAACTGTTGATAATCCGGTTCATAAAGAAGGCGGTATTGCCGTTTTGAAAGGAAATTTGGCGCCGGATGGCTCTGTTGTCAAACAAGTCGCCGTCGGTGAAAAAATGATGAAGCATAGTGGTCCTGCTTGTGTTTTTAATGGTGAAGAAGAAGCTATGGCTGCTATTCTTTCCAATAAAGTTAAAGCCGGCGATGTTGTTATTATTCGATACGAAGGTCCGAAAGGCGGTCCGGGAATGCGCGAAATGCTTTCGCCGACATCTGCCATTGCAGGAATGGGTTTAATGGACTCCGTTGCCTTAGTCACAGATGGTCGATTCTCAGGCGGCACACGCGGTCCATGCATCGGTCACGTCTCTCCCGAAGCTTCTGAAGGCGGTCCGATTGGTCTTGTTCAAAACGGCGACATCATTGAAATTGACATACCGAATCGCAAATTAAATGTTCTCGTGGATGACAATGTTTTGAAAGAGCGGCAAAAAAATTTCAAGCCTGTTGAAAAAGAAGTCGGCGGTTACTTGAAAAAATACAAAAGAACTGTGAAATCCGCATCCTTTGGCGGTATTGTTGAATGAAGATTCAACAATTCCTTTTTTAAAAGTTTGTCAATGAATTGATGATCGACTTTTAAATTGAGTGAAAAAATATCCTTTCAAGATGAAAAAATGTCTTCTCAGGATGAAAAAATGTCCTTTCAAGATGAAAAAATATCCTTTCAAGATGAAAAAATGTCTACCCAAGATGAAAAAATGCCTTCTCGCGAATTTGTTGTTTTACGGTTGGGGCACCGCCCTGAAAGAGATAAGCGCATTACAACGCATGTCGGGTTAACAGCGCGTGCACTCGGAGCGTCAGGAATGCTTTTGGCATCGGATGATGAAAAAATTACGGAGAATATTGCTGAGATGGCCGGTCACTGGGGCGGCGATTTTTTTGTCAAAAACAATGTCAATGCCTTTAATGAAATCGAAAAATGGCAAAAGGATGGCGGAAAAGTCTGTCACCTTTCCATGTACGGCATTAACCTTCCGGATGCTGTTTCGGAACTGAAAAAAGAAAAAAAGCTTATGATTGTTGTGGGTGCCGAAAAGGTTCCCGGTGAGATCTATGAACTTTCCGATTGGAATGTAGCGGTTGGCAATCAGCCACATTCCGAAGTGGCAGCCCTTGCCATTGCAATGGACAGAATTCAAGAACAAGATCCCCTTTTAAAAACTTTTGAAAAAGCAGAAATCACAGTTATCCCTATGAAAAAAGGCAAAAAAGTCATTCATGACAATGAAATAAAAAAAGAGAAGATGAAAAATAAAAAGGAAAAATGAAAATTTTTTTATTTTAGTCGGCATCCGGCAATTGAACATCGATAACATCCAGTTCTTCAACTTTGGCGCCGGTTCCTAAAAGACCGGCAATGCTTGGCTCTGTTCTTCCGTCATCTCCGGATGTCAATTCTTTGACATACAAGCCGCCGTCACAAAGAATTTTTACCCAAGCGACTGTAAATGATCCGGACATCGAACCGGATACCAATCCCGATTCCGACCCATCCGTTTCTGTCCTTTCAAGTTCTGCGGTATGAACAGTGCGGTTTCTGCATAAATCGGCGCGTCTGTGAATGACGCGGTTGGGTGTGTTTTGGTTAATTTCTTTTCCTTCCAGCTGTTTTAAAACATTTTCTAAATTTTCTTTTGTTACAGGCGTCTCAAATCGAATTTTCAAACGGTATATTTTTTCAGCTTTTTCGGATTTCAGGTGTTCCACTTTATTTTTGCCGCAAAAGGCAAGTTTCATCACTTCAATTTTTCCTTCAGCATATGCATTTATTTCTTTTTCGAGTGCCTCAAGGTCTAATTTTCGAATCAGGGGCGCTTTTGCTTCCAAAACAAACGGTCTTCCGGATCCAAGCATCAGAGCGTCAATATCTTCTCTTCCGGCACCGTGAAAAACAACATCATCTGCTTTTGCAGCTTTCCATAATGCATATCCGGCAAGTTCGCCGACAGATTCAGGGTATTGTTTTCCGGTTTGACTGCATTTTTCACAGCCGCGACCGCCACAGTTTCGACAGGGCCATTTTGTTTGCGGGATTCCGCGCACTTTTTTTAAATATCTGCCATAAATGTAGATGGAACGGATGTCAAGGTTCACTTCTTTTTTGGCAATATCATAAGTAATCATAATGTCGGGGTTTGAAAAAGCGGCGACTTTTCCTGTTTTTTGGGAAATGATCTTTCCGATTTCGCGGTTTAATTCGCCTTTTAAAGGCTCAGCATAAGCTGTCGTGCATTGTTCCCATAATATTTCTTCATTTTCGCTGAGAAGACCGCTTAATTTGGTGCCGGCTAAAAATGTTTCATATTCAATGCCTTGAAGCTTTTCAACAGCCATATCCGCCCAAAAGTCTAAGTTTTTGAAAATATCCAAACAGACCCAGCATTTTTGAGAAACAGATCCTGATTTTGATTCGGCTTTTGATTCCGATTCGGCTTTTGATTCCGATTCGGCTTTTGATTCCGATTCGGCTTTTGATTCCGATTCGGCTTTTGATTCCGATTCTGCTTTTGATTCTGTTTTTGATTCGGATTCAACTTTTGATTCTGATTCTTCGCTGCCGTATCCTTCTTTTTCCAAAATTTTTTTGGCGTGGTCATCAGAATGTGCTAAATTTTTAAGTTCGTCCAAATTGCCGCTTTCTTTGAAAACACGATCGGCATTCATACTCATGAGTAGTTTTATGGCTTTTCCACGTTCGTCATTGCTCAGTCCTGTTGATAATTTTGCAAATTGTCTGCCAAGGCAATGATCACAAATTGGTCCCTCGGCAATGATCTTTTTTGCAATTTCAAGAATATCTGTCATTTTTGTCTCTCATAATTGTTTTAAATGTTTGAACAGGTCGTCTCTTTTCATTTTGTGGAATTCATTTTTCAAGTGGGAAACCAATGGTCGAATGTCTCCGGCGCGCGCACCAACCGGTACAATTGCAGCACCGCATTCCTTCCACGGCGGCATATAGCCGAATCTTTTTGCAATGTTGTCAAGCACAGAATCTTTTTCTTCCTCTTTGACTTTATCCATTTTGTTAGCAGCGATAATAGGAACAACTTCCATTTCCAAGAGGAATTGATGCAGTTCCAAATCAATCGGAATTTCATTTCGCTCTTCCCAGCGTTTCGTAATTTCTTCAAACGCCGGCCCATCAATAACCTGAACAGCAATTCGAATCCTGTCGGCATTTTTTTCGATATATTCCACGATACCCGTTTTAACGTCTTCTGCTTTCTCTTCCGTCACACCTTCCATAAAACCAAATCCGGGCATATCTGTGATTAAAAAGTCATCATAATACAAATGTGTCGGCTTTAGTGTCACACCGGGTCGTTTTCCTGTACGAACGTGCTCTCCCGTCAGCTTATTTAATAAAGTAGATTTTCCGACATTTGACCGCCCGACAAAAACAACCTCAAACGTCACCGCATCGTTCTTCTTTTCGATTTTTTCCATTGATTTTACTTTTTCACGCTGTTTGATTTTCGCCAAATTTTTTTTCCTTTTGATGCCATGTTTGGGTTTTGTGTTTGATTGAGGAATTGTCATAAAGCACCTCCGTTTTGTTTTTTGTTTCTTATTTCATTTTTTATTTTGTTTCTTTATTCATTTTTTATTTTGTTTCTTTATTCATTTTTTTGTTTCTTATTTCATTTTTTATTTCTTTTTAATTTTCTTGTTTATTTTCATCTGTTTGCAATATTGTCGTTTCCTATTTAAAGGGTACAGACCTTTTCTTTTATATGAAACAAATGGAATTGATTGAACGATTGGAGCGCATTGCTCCGCCTGAAATTGCGGATGATTTTGATGTCGGTCGAATCGGTTTAGTGATTGATTTGCTGTATGAAAAAAATCGTGAAATTCAGCGCATTGCAGTCGCTTTAGATGTGACAAAAGAAGTCCTTTTAAAAGCTGCCGATTTCAAAGCGGATTTGCTGATTTGCCATCATACGCCGTTATTTCATCCGATAACTGCCATTTCACAGCCGCTGGCACAGCGCCTTAAAATTATTTTTGAAAACAATATCTCCGTTTATGCGATGCATACCAATTACGATAATGCAGAAGGCGGCATCAATACGGTTTTAGCCGACAAGTTCCAACTTAAAAATCGGATAATGACAGACTTTGGCATCATTGGAACTATTGATCCGATTCCGACGGATGATTTTGCCAAAAAGGTTTCAAAGGAATTAAACACGCATTTAATGTATGCCGGTAGCAGAACGGTTGAAAAAATAATGATTTGTGGCGGCAGCTGCTTGAACCGGCATGCCCTTTTCATCGCCAAGGAAAACGGCGTTGATTTATTCCTCTCCTCTGAATTAAAGCACAGCGATTTTTTGCGCGAGCGCGGCGATATGTCTGTTATTGACGCCGGTCATTACGCCACCGAAAACCCGGGAATGGAAGCGTTGGCGCTCAAGCTGAAAGAAGAAATCGGCGACCAAGTTGACATTTTATTCATAGAAGATGACCCGCAGTTGAAATCGTTGTAAAACATTTTTTCAAATCAATTAAAGTAAACATTTTTTTCAAACCAATTAAAGTGAAACATTTTTTTCAAATCAATTATTTTTTTCAAATCAATTAAACCGAAACATCATTTTAAATCGCCTCAATAAAAACGGGGGTACATTTTTCCCCAAATCAACAAAATGCTTTAGGGAAAAATGTACCCCGTTTTTTAATCGCTTCGGAAAAACGATGTTTCGGATTTAAACAAAAAACAAAATTCTATAACCTTTTTTCTCAAAACCAATATCTTAAAAACCTTTTTCCCAAAACCAATATCTTAAAAACCTTTTTTCTCAAAACCAAAATCCTAAAAACCCTTTTCTCAAAAACATCCAAACCCCCTCAAATTTTGTTTTCAGTAGCGCAGCGGATGAAAGCAAAATTTGAGCCTTTTCAAAAAAAATGTTGTTGCTATTATTAGGTTCAACGCTTTCTGTTTATTCTATTGCTTCCGGTTACAGTTACTGCTTACAATTCAAAACAAAAAAACGGTTTTGTATTTTTCTATTTTATTTTTATGGGGGTGAAACCGTTCGATTCAGCCGCCTTGGGGCGACTGATCGAACGGGTGGTTGATTCGGGTTTTATGATTGAAAAAAGAAAATTGAAACATCATTCTTACATCACATCAATAAAATCGGGGGTACCGTTTTCCCCAAATCATCAAACATTTAAAGGAAACACGTACCCCCAACCTTTAATCGCTTCAAGAGAAAGGATGTTTCCAATTATAAAACAAAATTATAATCTGTTTCAAAAAACCTCATTTCAAAAAACCTCATTTCAAAAAACCTCATTTCAAAAAACTTATTTCCAAAACCCTTGTTCCAAAAAAATATAACTCTTTAAAAGTTTAGCCTAAATGTTGAAATAATTTTGAAACATTTTTAGAACAATTAAAACAACTTTGAATTTTATTTCTTAAAATCAGGACGAATTCACATGTTCATCATAATGTCACTTGGCGGCTCTATTCTTGCGGGCGATTTAGATGCGGCGCGTTTTAAAAAATACGCAGAAGCTATTTTAAAAATCTCAAAGGGCAATAAGCTTCTTTTGGTTGTCGGCGGCGGTGTTTATGCCAGAAAATATATTGAAACGGCTCGTAGCGTCGGTGCTGATGAATCCACTTGTGATTTTATCGGGATTGATGTGACAAGAATTAACGCAAAAATGTTAATTGCCGCTCTCGGAAAAGCTGCTTACCCCGAAGTTCCAACCAATTATAATGAAGCTGCTATTGCCGCAGAGTTTGGAAAAATTGTTGTCATGGGTGGCGTGCTTCCCGGACAAACCACAGACGCAGTTGCTGCGGCTCTTTGTGAATATTTAAAAGCGGACTTACTTTTAATTCCAACATCCGTTGACGGCATTTATTCGGCGGATCCAAATGTCGATAAAAACGCCGTCAAATACAAAACAATCAAATCTTCAGAATTGGCAGCCCTTGCCGCCGCAACATCATTAAAAGCCGGTTCAAAATCACCAATTGATCCCATTGCTTGCAAAGTCATTGAAAGAAGCGGCATTCGAACAATTGTTTTGGATGGCAGAAATCCAGAAATATTGATTAAAATTGTAGAAGGCGAAGAAAAAAGTCCTCAAAAAGAATGTGCCGGAACAATTGTCGTTCCTTAATTTTTATGATTTTTCTCAATTCATTTTTTGTTTTTTGTGATTTTTATGACTCTTAAAATGATTTCATTGATTTGTTCTCTTCAAGACGATGCCGGCATCAATATCAGAGACAGGCTTCTTGAAATAAACGATTGGTCAAAAATAGACCCGCCGACATCTGAAAAAATGACCGAAGCTTTGAAATTGTATCCGGCGACACATTCGGAAATTTATCCGGATGAAACATATCCCAATATTTTAACGGAAATTTATGAATTCAAAAAAAACGATGTTCTGTTTCGTCTTTTTACGCTGGACGGCAGGCTTCTTTTCCAAGATGAAATTGATAAAAGACTCTCTTTTATGGGATTTGAAAGCGATTTGATTGTGTTCCTTTCAAAACACAAAAGCAAAAGTGAAATGAAATCGTTAACTGTACACCCGACAGGAAACTGTTTAGAAGCTTTATACGGCGGTTATCCGCATGAATTAAATGTGCCGGCGCCGCTTGAAATGAAAAAACTGCTTCTTCATATGGATCGGCAAAAAAACAATGTTCCCGAATATGATGTGACTTTTGAAGTCACACATCACGGACCGACGCGTTTGTCTGTCCCATCGCTGTTTATTGAAATTGGAAGCGCTGAGCCGGAGTGGCGGGATAAGGCTGCAGGGTTTGTTTTGGCTCGTGCTGTTCTTTCACTCGCAGATTCTGAAAAGGACAGTGACGATGATCGAAATTTGAAAGAAAAAGAATTGCAGACCGATCAAATTGTTGCCGTCAGTTTTGGCGGAAGCCATTACGGCGAGCGCCAAACGGTGAACATATTCCGAACACGCATCGCTTTTGGGCATATGTTTCCAAAATACCAATTAGAAACATTAACAGAAGATGTTATCCTGCAAGCTTTTGAAAAAACGGGAACAAAAACAGCTTTCTTTGACAAAAAATCAATGAAAAGCGAATCACGCCGATTTTTGACAGAATTATTGGAGCGAAACGGCTGTCGAATTTTGACAGATAAAGAAGTCAAAGAAGAGTATGGCGTCGGATTTAACTTAAGAAAAAGTAAGGCAGACGATGACTAAAAAACGAAATCGGCAATGATTAAGAGAAATAAAATTGATGAAGATTAAGAAAAAATGAGATCAGCGATGATTAAAAGAAATAAAGTCGGTAATGATTAAGAGAAATAAAATCGATGAGGAATGACCATGAGACTTGCGTGCGTTGCAGGACAATTTTATAATGCCGATCCGGCAACTTTGGCAAAAGGAGTTGATCTGCTCTTTGAAAAAGCAAAATCGAGCCAAACAAATCAAGCAAACCAAACAAATCAAACAAACCAAACAAATCAAGCAAACCAAACAAATCAAACAAACCAAATGAATGGTGTTGTTTGTCCGCATGCCGGACATGTTTATTCCGGAAAAACTGCGGCAAAAGCAATTGATTCAATTAAAGAAGCCGAGACTTACATCATTTTATGTCCGAATCATACGGGACTTGGAAAGGCTGTTGCGATATCCGTGGATTCTTGGCAAACGCCTCTTGGGAAAATTGAAACGGATCAAACACTTTTGCATTATTTTGAAAACACGATCATAACGCCTGATGAAAAAGCTCATTTGAGAGAGCATTCCATTGAAGTGATTCTGCCGTTTCTTCAGCAAAAAATGAAAAATAAACCGTTTAAAATATTAGCGATTTGCATCGGCGATCATCGGAAAAAAACGGCAAAAGAAATTGCACATGTTTTGATTCCGCTCCTTCAAAAAGAAAATACAAATCCGGAAAAATTAAGAGTCGGCATTATTGCTTCCAGCGATTTTTCGCATTATGTTCCACATGAATATGCCAAAAAAATTGACGGTTATGTGATTGAAAAAATAAAAACACTGAATGTGGATGATTTTTACGAATTCATAGAAGTAAATGACGTCTCAGTTTGTGGTTTTGCTTCAATTGCCGTTTTGATGGAAATTTCAAAAGAAATCGGATTACATGCCGCATTTTTAGAATACACGACCAGCGGAGATGTTTCAAATGACGGCAGACCGGTTGTCGGTTATGCAGCGATTGGTTTTAAAGAATAATTCATTTTTTTTATTTTCATGAATCGATCTTGGGTTTAATCTTTTCCATGATTTCCGTGACAACTTCTTCTATAGATTTGCCGTCGCCTGATATTGTTATATCTGTATATTTTTCATAAAGCGGCAAACGTTCATTAAAGAGATTTTCCAGACTTTGCCCGTCTTTTAACGCAATGCCGCGCGTTGAAATATTTTGAATGCGGCTTACGATTTCACCAAATGAAACTTGAAGATAAACAATCATCCCGATATCGCGAAGATGAGACATGGATTTTGAACTGTAAATAACACTGCCGCCGGTCGAAATGACACTCCTTTGGGCATTTAAATTTGAAACAATTTCTTCTTCCGCTTGGACAAATCCCAAAAAACCTTTTTGAGAGATGAGATCTTGAAGCAGCATACCCTCATGCTGTTGAATAAGAAGATCCGTATCGACAAAAGAAAAACCCAAAGATTTTGCCAAAAGAACACCGGAAGTACTCTTACCGGAACCGGGCATGCCGATTAGAATCACATTTTTTTGAGACATTTTGACCTTTATAAATTATAAATTTACAACAACTTAATTTTTTGGGGAAACACGATATATAGACTATATATTTTATGTAAATAAGGTTTATAACTCTCTGAAATCTTTTACATCATTTTAATGTATTCTTTGATACAAGATCATTTTGAGAGGTAAACAAATGGATATGATACTTGGCATTGCCTTAATTCTTGCCGGATTTTACATGGCATGGAATATCGGTGCAAATGACCTGGCAAACGCTATGGGGACCTCTGTCGGATCAAAAGCTTTGACCATTAAGAAAGTGATTATTTTAGCCGCGATTTTTGAATTGGCGGGTGCTGTCCTTTTCGGCGGGAAAGTGACCGGAAAAATCGCAAAAGGGATTGTGCCGATCGATTTAATTATACAAATTAATCCTGATATTGTCGCTGTCGGCATGCTGGCTGCCGTTTTAGCATCCGGTTTTTGGATTACGTTTGCAACTTTTTATAATTTGCCTGTTTCAACAACACATTCAATTGTCGGATCCGTTTTAGGTTTTGGGCTTATTTGTGTTTATTATGGTTTTATACCCTTTTCTGTGATTCAATGGATTGTGATAGTACAGATTATTCTAAGTTGGCTGGTTTCTCCGCTGCTTGGAGGCATTTTGGCTTTTATCGTATTTCATATCATACGGCGGCAATTTTTGTCAAAAGCTGAAAATGTTTCGAAAGTTGAACAGCGGTTTATTGTTCTTCAAATCATAACAGCTTGTTATGTTGCATTTGCTCACGGTTCAAACGATGTTGCAAATGCTATCGGCCCGCTTTATGCTGTTTTTGAAACAAATGGTTTTTCAGGTGTTCTCGGACTCGATTTAATCAATTCTCTCTTGCTTCTTGGCGGTATCGGCATTGTTTTCGGTTTATCGACATGGGGATACAAAGTGATTAATACGGTTGGTCACAAAATCACGGAATTGACGCCAACCAGAGGATTTTCTGCAGAACTTGCAACCGCAACTGTTGTTTTAGCGCACAGCGCTTATGCACTCCCGATTTCGACAACACATACCCTTGTCGGTGCCGTGATCGGTGTCGGACTTGCAGGTGGTTTGTCCCGAGTCAACTTAAAAGTCATTAAAAATATCATCGTTTCTTGGATCATTACAGTTCCGGCCTCGGCTTTAACGGCAGGAATCGTTTTCCTCGGTTTGGCACAATTCTTCCTCGGATAAAATGAGGAAGACAAAGACAAAATGGCATGAAATGATATGAGCGAATGATATCGACAAAATGCCATAAGAAAACGACACAGACAAAATGATATAGACAGAAAACAATTAAATATTAAAAATTTGAAAGTTGTTCAACTTCAAATGAAAAATGAAACATTGAAAAATGTTTTCATATATTTTTTCATTCTTTAATCAACAACAAATTCAAGGAAGACTTTTGACGAAGGATAGGAATAAAATGCCGCGCAGATATATCAGAACAATTTTAAACATCTTTATGGATTCCCCAATGGACGCTTTAGGACAGCACGCCAAAAAAGTGATTGAATCCGTAGACACATTATCTTTGATGTTGGATGCATATTTAGCCGGCGATTTTGAGCAAACCAGAATACTTTGTGATAAAATTAATGATTTGGAATTTGAAGCAGACAAAATGAAACAACAATTTCAAACAGTCTTGCCGAATTCTGTTGTCATACAACTCGACACAAACGATTTAATGTCTTTTTTAAAATCTCAAGACAATATCGCAAATTTGGCACAAAATGCAGCGCATTGGATGACAGTGCGTGACAGCACACTGCCGGATGAAATTAAAGAAGATTTTCGGGAATTGATGCAAATGACATTAAAATGCATCAGAGGGTATGAAAAAGTCTTGGCAGATATGGAAAACCTGGAAGCCACATCATACAGCAGCCGTGCGATTAAGAAAACAATTGAAAAAATTCCGGAAATTGAGAAAAACGAATATGATGTCGACATTTTTGAGATTAGAGTTCTTAAAAACATTTTTGACCACGAAGAAGAAATCGGCGGCTCATGCGTCTATCACGCCTCGCGCATGGTAGACAACATCGGCGGTATTGCCGACAAAACCGCAGGAACAATTGATATTTTAAGAAGAATATTGATTAAAAAGACATAATCAATGAAATGAAATTGATTAAAAAGGCCATAATCAATGAAATGAAAATTGATTAAAAAGACATAATCAATGAAATGAAATAAATGAAATTGATTAAAAAGGCATAATCAATGAAATGAAAAGAAATAAAGCAGATGAAAGTCGACCGTGCCTTATATCAAGGAACGGTTCACCTTTCGGATTTCCTGCTCTGAAAAACTTACAATTTTCGGCGATTCCAATTCTTCAATAACGTCATTGAAATCAATTTCGTGCAATAGCTGCCCGTCGGCAAGCAGCAACTTGTCCAAGTCTGTAAAATATTCAAGATTGTAGATACCCTCTGTTTTTGCAAAAGAAATTTTAGGGAAGGGTGGATTATGACGCGTTATCAAAACATAGTCACTTCTGAATATACGGCCGGCTTTCCCTTCATATTTTGTTAAATTGACAAGAGAAATTATTTTTGTACCATCATCCGACTCAAAACAATCGACAACCAACATATAACGCCGTTCTCTTGAATCGTTTACAGTTCCGTCAATGAAACGCGGCGGAACGATAAGAAGCCCTTGTCTTGGACGGATCATAGACCCTCACCTCAGTCCATGTTTGGATTTCTGTGAACAAACAAGACATTTCGAATCATTTTAAGTTCTTTTTTCAAATCCGTTTTTGGGGCTGAGCGTGGAATTTTAGGACGCTGGGAATCATTGCACCCAAGCCTTTCCTGAATGGATTCGGTGTTATACTTGCTCCACGCAGGAGAATTGTGGCTTATTTCAATCAATTCTTCGGCATCCGAATCGCCAAAAATGTCTTTTACAAGTGTAAATGTCGCCAATTCATCATTTGTGTATTCAGGAAGCGTTTGCTCTTTGAGGGATTGGTATCTGAATTTATATTCTTGTCTCACTGTTTCGACAACAGGCCCGTTTGGGAAGGCATAAAAATCGTCATCAAAAAGAGGTGTTTCGTGTTCATGATAATGAATGAGCCACGCAAAAAACAAAAGCTTCTGAAGCTTTGTGTTTCCTTCATTTGTATTTGCGGGAGAATCCAAATTGTTTTGTATAAACCATTGGCTGATACTTACAGCACTTTTTGGATTTTCAACAGATTGCGGCGTCATTCTAAAATCCTTTGAATTTATTATGTGATAACAAAACCGTTTAATATATATTTTTTTCCTTTTTGCCGACACCATTCTTTTTAAAAAAACAAAAGAGAATCACTCAAAAATACCGCGGCAGAAAATAAAAGCGATGTGAATAAAAAACAAAACGAAAAACAAAAACGAAAAATGAAGTGAAAAACAAAATGAAAAACCGAAAAGAGAAAGGAAGGAGAAGAAAAGAATTAATTCTCGAGAACGATCTCGATATTAATGTCTTTTGGGACTTGGATTCTCATCAATTGGCGAAGGGCGCGTTCATCGGCTGCAAGGTCGATGAGTCTTTTGTGGACACGCATTTCCCAGTGATCCCAAGTTGCTGTTCCATCACCGCTGGGGCTTTTTCTTGTCGGAACAACGAGTTTTTTTGTCGGAAGGGGAACCGGACCGGATATACTGACGCCTGTTCTTTCTGCAATGGCTTTGACTTGATTGCAAACGCTGTCAAGGTCGGTGGGGCTGATTCCTGATAATCTTATTCTTGCTTTTTGCATGCTTGACTCTCCTAAAAAAAAAGAGGTTTGGAAGAAAGATTACTCTTTCTTCTTAACGCTGAGACAAACACCTGCTGCAATTGTCATACCCATATCGCGGATGGCGAATCTGCCAAGCTGCGGGATTTCTTTTGCGGGTTCAAGAACCATTGGTTTTGTGGGTTTGAACGTAACGATAGCTGCATCGCCGGCTTTAATGAAGGGGGGGTTCTCTTCTTTGGGCTGGCCTGTTTTGGGGTCAAGCTTTTTGTCGATTGACATGAACATACATGCTGTTTGTGTTGTGTGGCTGTGGAAAACCGGTGTGTAGCC
>Ga0099364_10002107_pt1 | contig 32076 bp, 22 predicted proteins | sample TergutTh196P3_FD_73070 | JGI IMG/M metagenome (GOLD analysis project Ga0099364, IMG submission 73070) | Microcerotermes parvus P3 segment gut microbial communities from Pointe-Noire, Republic of the Congo - Th196 P3 | ecosystem: Host-associated > Arthropoda: Insects > Digestive system > Gut ... | reverse complement strand
AGTTTATGGTAACCGCTCAGAACCTTGCGCTCGGACGGCTATATCTGTTCCCGCAATCGCTCAGTGGCGCATCCATGCGCCAATTCGCGAGCACTCCACCGTCCTTGGTTGCGTTTTGCGTGAACAGATACAGCCATCCTCACCGGTTCTGTGCAGTTACAGTTTATGAACAAAAGGATACGTCCGGATAGATATATGGGGGATTCTGTGACACACGATGATAAGAAACAAGAGAAAGGATTAGGGCGGGTTCTCAATAGGATAAACTTGAATTTGCGCCCTAAACTGATTCTTATATTCCTTGTGGTAAAAGTTATTCCAATAATATTACTGACCGCTATAGCGCTGACGCAAATCATTTCGCTTGGGAATATTCTGCGTGATATAGCCGTGACAGATTCCACAAAGGCGCTCAACGACAGCGCCAGGGAGAATATTGAAAGAATGACCACTGACGTCGCTTCCGCCGTCGCGGACTTCCTCTACCAACGCGACTCCGATATACGAATGCTTGCCGATGTGTTTTCCGGATTATTATCGCAGACGCACCCGGTTTCGATGATTGCTTCAGAGGATGCGGGTATTTATGATGAAACGCTGCGCGCATTTTCCGAAAACAAAACCGGAAGAGTGATGAAAAAAGGTGAATGGGTGCTTTCTGATGATGGAATGTCATGGGTAGAAAAATCCCCGTATATCTATGAAGGCCCGATGGACGTATCCGCTAACAGAGAAAACAACGACATACTCTTTGAAAGCGCGTTCAACTACAGACCGCCGGAGTTCTTTGCGCACATAGATATCCCATTATACGATGAAGTCACTTTTGTTGACTTATCGGGGAACGAAATATTCAAATATGTAACACCCAACTCGCCTAAAACTAACTACCCTATGAATCCTGAAAAGACTGATGTATCCGATAGGATGAACACATATGTCAGGGCTGAGGGCTATTTTGATGAGCTAAAGAATCTGCGGGTCGGCGATGTGTATGTGTCTGATGTCATAGGTGCATATGTGGGTACAAACTACATCGGCATGTACACACCGGGCGTACTTCTAAACAACGTCCCCGAGACGCATCCGAACTACGATCTGCTGCAGGAAATAGCGTTGCTGCCGGAAGACGACTTTATCGAGGCAGCAAAGAAGCAGGCGTACGCAGGAATGGAAAACCCTGTCGGACAGCGTTTTGAGGGCATCGTGAGATGGGCTGCCCCTGTTGCCGGGAGTGACGGCGAGACTGTTATAGGCTATGTGTCCATTGCCCTAAACCATGATCACATCATGGAGTTTGTCGATTACATTACACCGATGCTTGAACGATACATCGTGCTGCCCAACGCATTTGACGGCAACTACGCATTCATCTGGGATTACAAATGCCGCAGCATTGCACACCCGAGACATCACTCCATTGTCGGCTATAATCCGCTCACGGGAGAGCCGCAGGTCCCATGGCTGGAGGCTACGGCAGCGCTCGAAAGAGATTACGAAAACGGCGGATTCATGAAACAGGAAGGCGAGAGCGGTGTGTTAAGGACAATCCCCATACTTGACGCAGACGGAAACACCGCAATAGCTCAGGATACGCCTTTTTACCAATGGCACACAAGCGGCGGAGAAGAGTGGCTCAAGGCCAACCCAGCATGGGACGATCTTTCCGACGAAAGCATTGGCATGAGCTGGGGGGAGTTTTTAGAACAAAACGTTGACAATAGGGAAATACTGCCGCAATTCGGAGAGAGAATTCTAAGGTATTCGGATGGCAGCCCCGCGAGGTATGAAGACGGGAATTATATACTGGACTACCAATCACGCGACAAGACACCCGCGAGGGCACTGACAAAAGCAGGATTTGTGGGGCTTGACGGGCGTTACCTAAACAATGCTCCGCAGTGTACGGGCTGGATGAATCTCACTGAACATGGCGGATCGGGATCTTTTTACATATTATGGAGTGGCCTTTACAAGCCGACCACCGCAGGGGCTATACCATACTACTCCGGACAATACGCGCCGGAAAATCAAAACGGATCAAGGCGCGGTTTCGCCTTTGTAACCATAGGGGCAGGAATCGAGGATTTCACAGCCCCCGCGCGTGACATGGAAATAACGTTGACAGACACAATAGGCAATAATTTGCTAAACAACACATTATGGCTCAGCGGAACAAGCTTGGTATTATTTGCCATAGTGATCTTGGTCGCTCTGCTTCTTTCATCGTATCTGACCGATAATATCAAACAGCTTCTCAATGGTATATCACGATTCCGCACCGGTGAGCGGCAGTTCCGGTTACATTCGGGCATCAAGGACGAGTTCGGAGCACTCGCAGATTCATTTGATGAAATGGCCGACAGCATTGTGGACAGCGCCAAAGACCCGCTTTCTATTATCGACGTGAATCGAAAAGTCATTTATATGAATGAGCAGGCACTTCGCGTTTTGGGAAGGACCATTGATGAGGTAGTCGGCACATCCTACGAAGATGTAAGCCTATATCCGCCGGGTTCTGTTTATGATCCTGTTTCCGCACTGATTGAAGGAAAGGAAGCAGAAGTGCTGCACCAGAAAGATAACGGTCATTACTATAAAGGTACGGCAAATTATCTTCTCGGAAACCGGGGCGAAAAAAATGGTTACATCATAGTTTCGCATGATGTAACAGAAATAGAGATTGCAAGAAAGAGGGCCGAGCAAGCCAGCCGCGCGAAAAGCACTTTCCTCGCAAATATGAGCCATGAGATCAGGACACCGATGAACGCAATCATAGGTATGTCCTCAATCGGCGCAAGTGCGCCGGATATCGAAAAAAAGGATTACGCCATCCATAAGATTCAAGATGCTTCCAAACATTTGCTCGGAGTAATAAACGATGTTCTGGACATGTCAAAGATAGAGGCGAATAAATTCAGCCTGTCTGTCACGGAATTCGTGTTTGAGAAAATGTTCCAAAGAGTTGTGGACGTGATTAACTTTCGTGTTGATGAAAAGCGTCAGAAGCTTACAGTCCACATTGACACTGACATCCCATACATGTTGATAGGAGACGACCAACGCTTGGCCCAAGTTATAACGAACCTGCTCACAAATGCGGTAAAATTTACTCATGAGGGAGGTGCAATCCATCTTGAGGCCAAGCTGCAGGCTGAAAAAAATGGCGTATGCACGCTGCTCATATCTATCAGCGATACGGGCATCGGAATAAACGCTGAGCAAAAGGAAAAGCTTTTCAGTGCATTTGAGCAAGCAGAAGCCAGCACCACGCGCAAATACGGAGGAACCGGCTTGGGGCTTGTCATATCAAAGAACATTGTGGAAATGATGGATGGGGCTATTTGGGTTGATTCGGAGCCCGGAGTAGGTTCGACTTTCATGTTCACCGTCTGTCTCGTACGCGGGAAGGAAGAAAAAAAGAAACTTATCAGCCTTGAGATGAACCTTGGAAATGTGCGCATACTTGCGGTCGACGACGATCCTGAAATACAGAAGTTCTTCACAGACACAAGCAGAAAAATGGGAATTACCTGCGATACGGCATTCGGAGGATTGGACGCGCTTTCGCTTATCGCGAAAAACGGGTCATATAATATCTATTTCGTGGACTGGAATATGCCGGACATGAACGGCATAGAGTTTGCAGCCGCGATAAACGGGCAAGGCAGGGATAGTGAGATAATCATTATGATTTCGCCCACCGAATGGAACGCTATTCAGGATAGCGCGTATGAAGCCGGTATGAAAAAATTCATACCAAAGCCTTTGTTTGCGGCAGCTATTGTGGATCATATAAACGATTGTATGGGAATGACGATTCAAGTGGATCCGGAGCCTGAATCGCAGGATGTATCCGATATGAACCTTGAAGGACATTGCATCTTGTTGGTAGAGGATGTGGAGATAAACCGGGAAATAGTCATAGCGCTATTGGAACCGACAGGCTTGTGCATAGACACTGCTGAAAACGGCGCGATTGCGGTGGATATGTTTACAGCCGATCCCAATAGATACGAGATGATATTCATGGATCTTCAAATGCCGGAAATGGATGGATATACCGCAACGATAAAAATACGAGAATCCTCCATCGAATGGGCGAAGATGATCCCAATTATCGCAATGACAGCAAATGTGTTCAAAGAGGATATTGACAAGTGCCTCGAATCCGGGATGGATGGGCACATAGGTAAGCCGCTGGATTTCAACGAAGTAGTCTCCGCGCTTGATAAGTACCTTAAAAGTATGTAAACTGCGGGTAACTGCTCAGGAGGTACCCTTGAGAGTGGTTTTTGATGCTTTCCCAGACAATAATGGGTTATATGGGCAGTGGCTGCCGCCTCCTGCCATAGAGAATCGCTTCAAAAAGCCACTCTCAAGGATACCTCCTGAGCAGTTACAACTGTGGATCATGCGCTCGGCTAAGATATTATGCCCAAATGGTCAAGAAGAATTTTTATTCCGGTGAGAACTAGAATTGCGCCTCCGAGAAGCTCCGCTTTTGACTTAAACCGTGTACCGAAAATATTTCCTACTTTAACGCCAACCGCAGAAATAATAAACGTAGTAATTCCAATGAATGATACTGCCGGAACAATATCGACATGGAGAAAAGCAAAAGACACGCCGACCGCCAAGGCATCTATGCTTGTGGCGATGGCGAGGGGGAGCATCCTTGCAGGGCTTGTCGACGCGTCCGAATCGGAGCAGTCCTCATTTTTAAAGCTTGAGTAAATCATCCTGCAGCCAAGCAGGGAAAGAAGTGCAAATGCGATCCAGTGGTCATAGGCCATTATAACATCGGCGAACAGCGTACCGGCAAAATACCCGATCAAGGGCATGACCGCTTGGGACACTCCGAAATACAGCCCAACGACTAAATGTTTCTTAATGGACGCTTTAGGAGCAGCCAAACCGGTGCAGACTGCTACAGCAAAAGCGTCCATTGATAACCCGATAGCAAGCAAAAGTAGTTCGATGATGCTCATATGTACACTCTACATATGCATGTATCTGGCGTAATTAGCTAAAAAGAATACTATGAAAACAATTGAGAATGCGCCAAGAATAATAAGCAATCTGTTGAAGCGATCGGTTTTTCTGCGTTTGCGCTTTGTGTTAATGAACATGCCGATCGATGTTATTATAAGCGAGGACACGATTGACACGAATGCCCATCTTAGTAGTGATGAATTCCAAGGGTTTAGAATAGTTATATCAAACAGCCCCGAGAACAGGCCTGCGCCCTCGGGCCTTGCCCTTTCGAGCAGGATGAAAGCGATTATCGGCCCGGTCCAGCCTATCAATGCGACTACCGTCACAGAACGCATGACCCAGTCCGGTCGTCTCCTACGCTCGACGAACTGACGGGGCGCCGGTGCGTTTTCCGCACCGCTCTGATCAGTTGACGGTTGATTGTCTAAAACGCTCTCGGTTTTCTCTTGATCAGCCATGAAAAACCCTCCTTTCGAGCGCAAGGTATTGAACAGTTCCAATATACAAAAGTTTTTTTGCATTGTCAAGAAAAAACGCTTGCATTTGCATGACGTGTGTGCTAAAATCACACCCGTGTACAGTTACAGAACGAAAGGGGTGAACATGAAATGAAGGAAGGGATACATCCCGAATACCACCAAACATCTATTAAATGTGCATGCGGAGAGGTTATTGAAACGGGAAGCACAAAAAAGGATATCAGAATAGAAATCTGCTCCAAGTGCCACCCCTTTTATACAGGAAAGCAAAAACTTGTAGACACAAGCGGACGCGTAGACAAGTTCAACAGAAAATTCGGCCTGAAGCAATAACGCAAGAACCCGCGCCAACAGCGCGGGTTTCTCTTTACTAGTACCTGCTGCGGAGGTATCCGTGAGAGTGGCTTTTTGAAGCTTTCCTTGCCAATAATGGGTTATATGGGCAGTGGCTGCCGCCTCCTGCTATAGAGAATCGCTTCAAAAAGCCACTCTCACGGATACCTCCGCAGCAGGTACATTCATAAGCGAGGTATCTGATTTGGAACAACTGCACAAAACGAACGAACCGGAGAAAGCTGTTATCGCGGGACTTTCCGCCGACAGCATGGATATGCGTGACCGCTCGACCGAGGAAAGCCTTGACGAGCTTGAAGCGCTGCTTGAAACTGCCGGAGGCATCTGCCTTGGCAGGGCGTTGCAAAACCGTCGGGCTCCGGAACCGAGGACATTAATAGGCGATGGAAAAGTCAAAGAACTCAAAGAGCTGGCACAGATGCACGAGTGCACGCTGGCAGTTTTCGATAATGAACTTTCACCATCGCAGATGAGGGCGCTGGCAGAAGATATGGATATGCGGGTGATAGACCGCTCATCGCTTATCCTTGACATATTTGCAGGACGCGCGCGAACGCGGGAAGGGCGTCTGCAGGTCGAACTTGCACAGTATAAATATCTTTTGCCCCGGCTGACAGGCATGTGGAAACACCTTGTCAGCCAGACCGGCACAAGCGCACCGATAGGAACCCGCGGACCCGGAGAAACGCAGCTTGAAACAGATCGCCGTCACATAAGGCGCAAAATAACTAAGCTTGAAGAAGAATTGCGAGAGGTCATGCAAACACGAGGGACGCAACGGCGGCTGCGGGAAAAAAACAACATACCGGTCATAGCATTGGTAGGATATACGAACGCCGGGAAATCCACGCTGCTCAACACACTCACAGGAGCAGGCGTACAGGCTGAAAACAGGCTCTTTGATACGCTCGACACAACAACGCGCCGCTTAATGGTCAGCGACACGACAGAAGCACTTATTTCGGATACTGTAGGCTTCATCCGCAAGCTGCCTCACCACCTTGTCAGCGCCTTCAAAGCGACGCTTGAGGAGCTCAGGTACGCTGACATACTCATACACGTCATCGACGCATCCAACCCTGAGTGGCAGGAGCAGTCGCGGGTTGTGAATAGTTTGATAACCGAATTGGGCGCGGAAGAAATCCCGCGCCTGGAAGCATATAATAAATGCGACGTGTTTTCTGCCGATGTCCGTCTCCGGGGCGAGAATATCGCAGTGATTTCCTCAAAAACAGGGGAGGGGATAGGAACTCTCCTAGAGAAAATTGAGGACATGCTATCTGCCGCTACGAAAAAAGTAACGCTTCGGCTGCCATATGACAAAGCAGGGCTGGTCGAAACGCTGCACAGAGAAGCAGCAGTTAAGGACACAAGATACCTTGAGGATTACATGGAAGTTGACGCAGTGATAAGCGCGAGCCTTTACGGTAGGTTTAAGAACTACATTTTATCGTAACTGTCCGCGCCCCTGTCTGATTTGCTTCATATAGTGTCGTGAAAAGGCGTATTGTGCGGTGCAGTGAGGGAATTCCGGTGAAAAAGCCGGAACTGACCGAACGCAGACGCATGATGCGCCTTTTCACGATTTTCACGACACGGGTTCAGGAGCAACTGAATAGACACCTCTTATCACGATAACGCCTGCTTGATGTCTTCGAGAATATCGTCAATATGTTCAAGCCCCACAGACAGACGAACCATCCCCGGACTGACACCGGCTGCTATGAGCTGTTCTTCTGTAAGCTGGCGGTGTGTGGCGCTTGCAGGATGAAGCACGCATGTGCGAATATCCGCGACGTGAACCTCGTTTGAAGCAAGCTTCAATGAATCCATAAACCTGACAGCGCCGTCCTTTCCGCCCTTTACGACAAAAGAAATGACCCCGCTTGCGCCCTTTAAGTACTTTTGCGCAAGCGCATAGTAACGATCGCTCTCAAGCCCGGGGTAGCGGACGGACTCAATCTTGTCTGACGATTTGAGGAACCTTGCGACCTTAAGGGCATTGTCGCAATACCTCTCCATCCGCAATGCGAGCGTTTCAAGGCCGAGATTCAGGAGAAAAGCCGAGTGTGCGGACGGATACGCTCCGAGATCGCGCATAAGCTGCATCCTCGCCTTAATTATATATGCGCTTTTGCCATACACCTCGGTGTACGTTATGCCGTGATATGACATATCCGGGCCGGTAATGTCGGGGAAATCACCGCTTGACCAGTCAAAATTCCCGCTGTCCACAATAACGCCGCCGACCTGAAGCGCATGACCGTCCATATACTTAGAAGTCGAATGAACAACAATATCAGCGCCAAATGAGATAGGCTTGCATAATATCGGCGTCGCGAACGTGCTGTCGATGATAAGCGGAACATTATGCGCGTGGGCGGCTCTGGCGAGTTTTTCGATATCGAGAACCGTCAGGGCGGGGTTTGCGATAGTCTCGCCGAATACAGCCTTTGTGTTCGAATTAAACGCGGCGCCTATATCAGCCTCATCTGCGTCGCAGTCAACGAAAATGCAATCGATGCCCAGTTTCTTTAATGTAACGGCGAACAGATTTACGGTTCCGCCATAGACCTGAGATGTGCTGATGATGTTGTCGCCTGCTTTGCACAGGTTAAGTATTGATATCAGCGTAGCGGCCTGTCCTGAAGCCGTACACATCGCCCCAACGCCGCCTTCAAGGTCGGCGATTTTGTTCTCTACCGCCATGACGGTAGGATTAGCAAAGCGGGAATAAATCAAGCTTTTCGTAGGCTCATCAAAAACAGCGCCGACATCCTCGGTCGAATCATACACATAAGTCGTGCTTTGCACGATGGGCATTACACGCGGTTCCGAGTTCTTTGGCGAATAGCCTGAATGCAAACATTTAGTCTCGTCTCTCATAATAATCCTCCATATCTCCCGGACCGTCACGCCCTAGGGTGGGCCTTGTTATAAACATCTTTAAGTTGTTTTTTCACTGCGCGCGCGTATACCTGCGTGGAAGATATGTCGGCGTGCCCTAGCATCTCTTGCAGCGAACGCAAGTCCGCTCCGTTTTCGAGCAAATGTGCGGCAAACGAGTGACGAAGCACTTGCGGGGTGATGTCTTCATTTATCTGAGCCTTTTCTGTATAACCCTTTAAGATCTTCCAAAAACCTTGCCGCGTCATTCGCTTTCCGCTTGTATTAACGAACAATGCACTTTCACCCGGTGCCGCAATCTTAACGCGTACAGAAGACAGATAGTGGTCTATCGCCTCTACTGCTGCCGCATAGATAGGTATGATTCTTTCTTTACCATTACGGCAGATGATAAGGCCTGTTGCCAGATTGATGTCAGACATGTCAAGAGCAACTAACTCGCTTACACGAAGCCCTGTTGCATAAAGAGTCTCAAGTATGGCTTTGTCACGGCAGCCTTTTGCGTCAGCAATATCCGGCTGTTCAAGCAAGCATACGATTTCCGAGTCGCTTAATAACCGAAGTGGCTTTTTTGCGGCGGTAATCGACACTATATCCCTTGCAGGGTTATGTCTCAGATATCCCTCATCTGTCAAATAGTTGAAGAATGCTTTTAGAGAGGCGATACAGCGCGAAATCGTAGCTGATGATCGACCGCATTTCTCAAGCTGCGATAAGTATGAGCGCACATCACCCTCGACGATTTCAATGAAATCACACCCCTTGCACACAATCAGGAAATCGACAAACTGGGTGATGTCGCGAATGTATGAAGAAACTGTGTTTGCCGATGCGCAGCGCTCGTGTATCAAATAGTCTTTGTACTTAACAATAAACGTGGTGTCAAACAATTCCGCACTTCCCCTAAGCCCGGTTTTCCGGACAAAACAGGACGCTAAGCCTCACCGACCATCGACTATCTTAGCTTCATCTTCGTCCGGAATGGGGGTAGTCTATTACATCGAGGAAGAAGAATCAACAACAAAAAGAGAGTTTGTGAAATTTTGTCACTTTAACCAAAAAAACGCTAATAATCCTATCACATCAATTTAATAATCATATCTGCAGTCTGCGCAACCTTATCAAAATCGCCGCTCAGCAGAGATTCGGACATTTCCCTCAGATGCTCATCGATTTGAGGCAGCCACGTCTTCTCCCTTAGCCCAATGATCGCGTCCTTTGCAGCCTTTCTGTCATAGTCTTCGCACGCATTTTTAACAGTAAGCAGTTTTTCGCGCAGGCCATCATAGTCGCTATCCGCAGCCTCGCTTCCCTCGTATCTATCTTTTTCAGAGTCGAACAAATCAATCAGTATCCGCAACTCACGCAAAAAAATCGGGGTTTCGTTCTCAACTACGGCAGCATCCCGATTCCGGCCTGCTGTCTCCAGCTTGCCGGCAAAGGCGGAAAGCTCATAGTGGCCGACATTTGCCAAAGCGCTCTTCATCGAGTGGACGCTTATGGTATACGCGCTAAAGTCTTCTTCCTCATAGATCCCGTCTTTTTCAAGCGTTGACTCCAGCACTGCGGATGCCGTTAAAGCGTCACGGATAAAAAACTCAGCTAACCGCACAGCCACAGGCGCCTGGGTTTCCTTGCCGGCGGTATTCCCGTTGCCATCCGTACCGGCGATGTGACTTGCGGGTTCAAGGCCATCAGATGTCTGTTTTTTGCGAATGAACCTTTTTAAAATCGAATTCAAGTGGCGGGTGTCTATGGGCTTTGATACAAAATCATCAAATCCATTTGATAGAAATATTTCCTGCTGCCCTTTCACAGCATTGGCGGTCAGCGCGACGATGGGGTGCGAATACCCTAAACCGCGCATGATTTTCGTCGCTTCAATGCCGTCAAGCTCTGGCATCATATGATCCATAAACACGATATCATACACGTTTCCATCCTTGATTCTGTCAATCGCTTTAAATCCGCTTGTGACAGTGTCGATTGTCAAATCATATGGAAGCATAAGGCCTTTGGCCACAAACAGATTAGATTCCACATCGTCCACAATAAGAATACTGCCATATGGCATGGATTCGTATACGATATTAGCCTTTTCCAACTGCCGCATACCGGCTAGGCTGAAGTTCTGAAGCTTTTCCGCCAAGTCCCTGCCCAAAACATTTGAGTCGCTCCTGCCCTGCGGTAACCATACGGTGAAAACCGACCCCTCCCCGGGCCGGCTTTCCACAGAAATCCTTCCGTTCATCAGCTCTACGAGGCTCTGCGTGATGTTCATGCCAAGGCCGGTGCCCTCGATAGTGCGGTTTGCTACATACTCATAGCGCGTATACTTGTCAAACAAGCCTTTGACTTGCTCTTCTGTCATACCCTGTCCGGTATCGCTGACGCTAAATTTAAGGATTAAACCGTTGTCAACATCGGCGCTGTCCGACTCAACGGAAACAGACAGTCGGATCTCGCCTTTTTCTGTATACTTAAAAGCGTTTGACAGCAAGTTGTTCATTATCTGCTTAATGCGGATATCATCGCCGAAAAGCGACTGAGGCATATTCTCGTCAACAGACAGTTTAAACTCGATTTCCTTGCTGCCGAGCCGCATCAGATTTAGCGTCACAGTATCGTTGATCAAACTTGCCATATCATAATTTGAAGGGGACAGCTCCAGTTTTCCCGCCTCGATCTTAGACAAATCCAATAAATCGTTAATGATATTCAGCAGCAAATCCCCTGAGTTGTAAATTTGGCTCAATCCTTCGCTCATACTTGGCGGAGCTGCCTCGTCACGCATCATGATTTCAGCGGAGCCCAGTATTGCGTTCATAGGCGTCCTTATTTCATGACTCATGTTTGCCAGAAAATCACTCTTGAACCTAGAGGCGGACTCCGCTTCTTCTTTCAGCGCGGCAATTTGCTCGAAAGGCCTTTTAATGAATCCGGAAGCGATAAACGCGGCTATTAAACTCAGGATCAAACTGACGAGCCCGACTGTTAGCAGCCCATTATCAACATAAATGAAAGGACTCTCCGGAAGCGGCGCTACTGTGCCCAGGAGCCAGCCCTCCTCGGAACCGCTGACCGGCCGATATATGCAAAGCCTCTGCACATTTGAAATGGAATAACGGATCAACGCCGCATTACTTCCCGGGTTTTGCCTGATGTTATTTACGATTTCCTCGTTAGCGGCATCAATATCCGCCATATGAAGAAAATCTACCCTGTCCTCCACCCACCCGCTGCGTGGATTGGCTATGAGATGCCCTTTTGCATCGTCCATGAATATATGGCCTGTATCCCAAATGACGAAAGTAGAAAGCATTTGTGAAAAATACGTGTAGGGGAGAGAAAGCGTCAATATTCTATCTGAAGTTCCCGGAATGGGGGCAGTCAAATAAAACAAAAGACCATCCTGAGATGGAATAGGAGATGATATTGCTTGAATACCCTGAAAAGCTTGCTTTATGCTTAAATCATTCATGGCGGCATCCGGCATAGGATGGAATCCGGACTGCGAGATAAGATGCCATCCGCTATCCCAAACCGCCATGCCGGTAAACTCAGGATGCCTGCTTGCCGCGCCCGCTAACACATCCGGCCATTGCTCATCTTCATATGCTGACAGCAACCGGGCACAACCGGCTGCTATGAGCTTTAATCTGTCTATCTCGTTGCTGATATAATGATCGGCAATATCTGATATCAGCGTCAGATCAGCTTCCTGGGACAGCTCAATGCCGTTCCTTACGGCAAGGATGCCGACGAGCACGCTAAAAGATATGATTACAAGCGTAGTGAAAAATATAACGAGGATAGTCCTTATCCTAATGTACATTTGACGCACTCACCGCCTTTAAGGTGAAGTACGCTTTATGTGATCGCCGATTTTTTTATCCTCCCGCTGGATATGGTTGACAAGCCATCGCACCACTATTTTATTAATATCATTGTTTAGCTCGGTCGGCGAAGCGCTGTTGTTGAATCGATCCACAAGCTCCAAGACGGTGACTTTGAAGTCGTCGTGCATTTTTTTGTGCTTCTCATAATCAGGAAAACTATGCTGAACCTGCAATGCCTCTTCATCGCTGAAATGACGTACTGCATAATTTACCAAAAAATCAAGTGTCTCACTGAGCTTCTCGGTACTGCTGCCGTCTATGCACGCGCTGACTAAGTTACTTACAAACTCGAACAACTGCTTGTGCTGCACGTCAAGCTGCTCGTTTCCCAAGCTGTAATTCTCGCTCCACGCGACACCGTGCGCCGCTGCGCCTTCATTTTGCTTCTTTTCGCCGTCGTCTTTAAAATAGATTATAGGCGTGCTCATGTGCTGTTACCTCACTTTTTATTATTTTTTACGCCCAAGTAGTAACTGTTCAATGCCGGTGAGGAACGGGTATTTCTGTACCCCGTAAGCGAAACCATGGACGGTGGAGCGCTCGCGAATTGGCGCATGGAAGCGCCACTGAGCGATAGGGGCACAGAAATAGCCTTCCGAGCGCAAGGCAGTGAACAGTTACCCCAAGTAGCGTTGGAGTTTTGTCAAAAGCTCATCCGTGTCGAGCGGTTTACCAATATGATCGCTCATCCCCGCCTCCAAGCATTTTTCAATGTCTTCCCTGAAAACACTGGCTGTCATGGCGATTATGGGTATCTTTTTGGATACATGGCTGTCTAGCCTGCGGATCTGCCGAGTCGCTTCGTACCCATCCATATTTGGCATTTGAACGTCCATTAAGACTAACTCAAAACGCTCCGGCTCGTCGCTGAAAATTCCGACTGCCTCTAAGCCGTCTTCCGCGCAAACGATTTCGAGCTCCGTCGGCTCAAGCATTGCCATGACGATTTCGCGGTTGATCTCCAGATCCTCGACTAGCAGCAGGCAATGCCCTTTGAATGAAAGCATTTCATCTGTCGTCGTTTCGTCAATAAGTGCTGTTGAGGATGAGAGGCATTTACTAATACATTCGGCGGTCGTTGAAACAAAAAACGGTTTCGGCAGGAATCTGGTTACGCCCGCTGCTACGGCATCTTGCTCAATGTCGTTCCATTCGGTCGCTGAAAACAAAACAAGTAACGGTTTACCTGAGTCATCATGCTTTATCTGGCGCGACAGTTCAATGCCGTCCACATCCGGCAAAGCCCAGTCAATGAAACATATATCATACTTATTATTCTCCAATTTTTTGAGCGCTTCGGCACCATTCGCGGCGGTGTCACAAGAGATTTCCAGTTGCTGTGCGATATTTGTGAAACTCTCAAGCGTTTCCCGCTCATCGTCTACGACGAGCACATGAATGTTGGACATGTTAGCTTCGCGGAGCAAGGGATTGCGCCATTTTACCTCGCCCTGCCTAGCTTTGAACGTAAAGGCGAATGTTGAACCCAGCCCCAGTTCAGATTCCACCCATATCGTGCCTTCCATAGCTTCAACAATGTGTTTTGAGATAGCCAGCCCCAGCCCGGTTCCGCCATACTTCCGTGAAGTGCTGCTATCGGCTTGCTGGAAAGAACGGAATAAAGTACCTTGCTGCTCCTCGCTTAACCCGATACCCTCGTCAATGACTGCTACTTTAATTGTGTAGTCGCCGTCTTCGTTCCCCGCAAAATGCGCTTCAAGGCGAATAGATTTTCCGTCTGGAGTGAATTTTATCGCATTTGTGGCCAAATTTGTAATCACCTGCGTAAGGCGCTGATCGTCGCCGATCAAATTGTATGGTATCTTTTTGTCAATAAATACCGTTAACCTATGATGCTTTTCATCGGCACGGAAACTTATAATGCCGATCACTCTTTGGATCATTTCCTCAAAATTAAACTCTTCAAGCGATAGTTGAAACTTGCCCGCTTCAATCTTAGAAATATCCAGTATATCGTTGATGATTCCAAGAAGGTGCTTTGAAGCATCTTCGATCCTGGCAAGGCAGTAGTCCTTACGTTCGATGTCCGTTGAAGCGCTGCCAATGGCGACCATGCCGATTATAGCGTTCATCGGGGTGCGAATTTCGTGGCTCATGCTGGACAGGAAATCGCTTTTCGCCTTGCTAGCAAAAATCGCTTGCTCAAGCATATCCGTGCGCGCCCTGACAAGCTCCTCGATATCCAAATGATGGTTGATACGGTGCAGCAACACCATCTCAGAAAACGGCTTAGTTATGAAATCAACCGCACCGAGCTCAATGCCATATGCTTCATTATGGGAATCTGTCAGCGCAGTCAGAAATATCACCGGAACTTTAGCATGCCGGTCGTCAGATTTCAGTTTCTTTATCGCGTCGAACCCGCTCATCTCCGGCATTGCGACATCCAACAATATCATGTCGGGGATAATTTTTTCTAATATGGTGAACATTTTTGCTGCAGAAGTCATAGTTATCACGCGATAATGATTTTCCAAAACCTCTTCCGCCAAAGAAAGGTTTGTAGTGCTGTCATCAACAACAAAAATCGTCTTTTCCATGTCTACCTGCTTTCATCGCTTATAATGCATAAACCTACATTTTCACCACGGAACTGGTTAATTATGCCATATCATCTACCTTACGTCAACTTCATGTTTGGTGAGTTTTACGCTGATTGAGGAGATCTGCACACTAATAGTGATCATAGAAGTATGAAAATGTACGAAAAACTGTGGAAATCGGAGCATTACTGAGATAATACTGGTTTATTGTGTTGAGAATGGTCAGGAAAGGTCAAATCGAAACTTGCCGTGACATTCAAAAAACTGTAGAATGCAAATAAGGTCAAAGATAGTCAAAGTCAAATTAGGGCGATTTGAAGAAGCAGGAACTATTGAACGGGTTAATGAAAGCTGACAATTGTCATGAGAGGTGCGAGCATGAGAATAAGCGATATAATAGCAGGATTCATTGATGAAGTACTGAGTGAAACAGGCGGCACGGCAGAGTTGCAGCGCGCAGAACTGGCAAGCAGGTTCAACTGTGTACCGAGCCAGATAAACTATGTGATATCAACACGATTCTCGCCGGAGCACGGGTATATCGTTGAGAGCAGACGAGGCGGCGGCGGTTTCATAAGAATCACAAGGGTTGAGATGAAACCGGAAATGCTAATCATGCACACAGTAAACACGATCGGTGAGAGGGTAGATGTAAACACGATAGCAGCGCTTGTGGCAAACCTGCGCAGAGGCGGCGTGATAAATGACGCGGAAGCACGGTTGCTGCTCTCCGCAACAGGAAACAACGCATTGCGACCTGCGCAACCTACTGAACGAGACACCCTAAGAGCAAGCATCCTAAAGCAAATGCTGGTGAACATGCTCTAAGAGTCAGGGGTAAAGAGACAAGAGGAATGTAACTGCTCAGGAGGTACCCGTGAGAGTGGCTTTTTTAAGCGATTCTCTATGGCAGGAGGCGCAGCCACTGCCCATATAACCCATTATTGGCTAGGAAAGCTTCAAAAAGCCACTCTCACGGGTACCTCCTGAGCAATTACAGCGGAATACGATTTGTGAAATGGAGGTTTTATCATGAAATGTCAGAATTGTGGGAAAAACGAGGTTAATTTTTATTATTCATCTAATGTAAACGGTAGTGTAACAGAAGCACATCTTTGTTCCGAATGCGCGGCGGAGTCAGGATACGGTTTAGAGCATATGTTCGGCGTTGGAAGCAGTTCAAGTAACTTTTTCCCATTTAGCTTCAGCCGCAGATTCATGCCAATACCCGTGTTCGGGTTAGGCTTTGCACCCGCGCAAGCACCATGGCCGCAGACGGGTTTGCCGCAGAAAGAAGAATGCGTATGCGACGGTGTTTGCGAAGCGCCTGTAAAAGAAAATCCCACGGCGGAGGTCGACGGTGATATGCAAAAAAGGCGAGAGATCAATATTATTAGGGAACAAATGCGGCTTGCTGCAGAAAAAGAGGATTATGAACAAGCAATGAAGCTGAGGGATCAGATACGTGAGATGGAGGATGGATTATGAGATTTGAAGACAGATTTACCGAGCGTGCGAGGAATGCACTTGATCTTGCGCAGACAGCGGCAGTTGAGCTTGGACATAACTATGTCGGCAGTGAGCACATACTGTTGGGACTCTCGCGAGAAGGCGGGGGCGTCGCCGCAAAAATCCTGCGCGAAGCGGGTCTTGAGAGTCAGCTGATTCTGGACCTGATAGTGAAAAATGTCGGGCGCGGCAGAAGCGGGGAAGCGCTGGTACAAGGTTTAACTCCGAGCGCGAAGCACATTATTGAAATCGCGGTCATCGAGGCGAATAGGCTCGGGCATGGATATGTCAGCACGGAACATATACTGCTGGGTATCCTGCGGGAGTACGACAGCGTAGCGGCAAAACTCATCATTGTAACAGGGGCAGACCTAAATAAGCTCTATACTGATATAGTCAGCGTGTTCAGAAGCAACGTTTACAAGCCGGTGAGGAACCCTGCTGCGGCAGGCAGGGCAAAAAAGAGTGAAACAAAAACGCTCGACCAGTTCAGCCGTGATTTGACCGAAGCAGCAGCGGGAGGAATACTTGACCCTGTCGTAGGCAGGGAAAGCGAGATTCAGCGGGTAATCCAGATACTATCAAGGCGCACAAAAAACAACCCTGTGCTCATCGGAGAGCCGGGAGTCGGCAAAACAGCGATCGCGGAAGGGCTTGCACAGAGGGTCATCTCGGGCGATGTTCCGGAGACACTGCTCAACAAGAGAATTGTGACGCTTGATTTAAGCGGGATGGTTGCCGGGACTAAATACCGGGGGGAATTTGAGGAGCGCATAAAGGCAGCTATCGAAGAAGTGCAGAAAGCGGGCGACATAGTATTGTTCATTGACGAACTGCACACAATAATCGGCGCAGGCGCTGCAGAAGGAGCCATCGACGCGGCAAATATAATAAAACCCGCGCTCGGGCGAGGGGAGATGCAGATAATAGGCGCCACGACGCTCAATGAGTACAGAAAGCATGTCGAAAAGGACGCAGCGTTGGAGAGGAGATTCCAGCCGGTAACAGTCAACGAACCCACACAGGAGGAGTCCGTGCGCATCCTGAAAGGTCTGCGCGACAGGTATGAAGCACACCATAAACTCAAAATAACCGACGAAGCGATTGAAGCTGCTGTTAAAATGTCAAGCAGATACATAAACGACAGGTTTCTGCCGGACAAAGCTATCGATCTCGTTGACGAAGCAGCATCACGAGTTAGGATGAACAGCTTGCAATTGCCGCCGAACCTAAAGGATCTTGAAACGCAAAAAGAAGCACTTGCAAATGAAAAAGAAGCGGCTGTACACAGTCAGGACTTTGAGCGCGCTGCAGGAATCCGTGATAGGGAGAAAGAGCTTGACGAAGCAATAGAAAACGCCCGCAAGGATTGGGAAAACGTCAAGAGCGGGCACGCAGGAAGCGTTGGAGAAGAGGATATCGCTGAGGTGGTATCAGGCTGGACGGGCATTCCGGTCACGAGCATCACGCAGGATGAGGGCGAGCGATTGTTAAAGATGGAGGAGCTGCTACACCAGCGCGTAGTCGGTCAGGATGAAGCTGTCACAGCAGTTGCAAAGGCGCTGCGCCGCGGCAGGGTAGGCCTCAAGGATCCGAAACGACCGATAGGCTCGTTCCTGTTCCTCGGACCGACCGGAGTCGGAAAAACCGAGTTGTGCAAAGCGCTTGCCGAAGCGATGTTCGGCGACGAAAACGCCATGCTGCGCGTCGATATGTCAGAGTACATGGAGAAGCACACGACATCAAAGCTGATCGGATCGCCGCCGGGCTATATAGGATATGACGATGGCGGGCATCTGACCGAAAAAGTGCGCCGCAGGCCATACTCGGTCTTGCTGTTTGATGAAATAGAAAAAGCGCACGAGGATGTTTTCAATGTCATGCTCCAAATCATGGAAGACGGCATACTGACCGATTCGCAGGGGCGGCGCGTAGATTTCAAAAACACGATAATTGTGATGACATCCAATGCCGGCGCTCGGAACATAACCGAGAAACGTGCAAAGCTTGGCTTCAACTCAGGCAGCGAAGATAGCGACAAGGCTGAGTTTGAACAGATACGCGAAGCGGTGATGGAAGAGGTGAAGCGTTTATTCAAGCCAGAGTTCCTAAACAGGATAGACGAAACGATAGTGTTCCATAAGTTAAGCAAGGAAGATATAAAAGAAATTTGTTCAAAGATGCTCGAAATGGTCAAAGGCCGCATGGAGACAATCGGGATTAACATCACAGTCGATGAATCAGCCGTCGAACTTTTGGCGGAGCAAGGATTCGATCCAATCTACGGTGCGCGTCCACTGCGCAGGACAATACAGAACGCGGTAGAAGACATAGCGGCTGAGAAAATTCTTGATGGCAGTATAAGAGACGACGAAGACGTGACAGTAACAGCAAAAGACGGGAAGATTGAGTTTGTGAGTAACAGGGAACACGTGACAAGTAACAGGTAACGGGTAACAGAGGGTTTCCCGAGTCTTAGAAAACCGCTTGTCAGGTTAAATCTTGACAGGCGGTTTTGATAACGGTTACTTTATCGTTACAAGTCACAGGGTGTGAAAGCTTTTGGTGCGTAGCTAGGAAAAGGTGGTACTTATGCGCTCCTTTTCGCTCAAAGGCGCTTCCATGCGCCTATTCGCGCGCTCCGCATCCTTGCTCCGCTTCTCGGATCGCATAAATACCACCTTTTCCAAGTAAGTCTGACCTGTAACAAATATGTAATTGCTCCGTTGATGTTTAAATGCCAATCTTCGTTGCTCTGACGCTTGAATATGCGTCGCGCATGTAGTATCATGAGTTGTACAATTTTGATTAACCCCGCCCGCTTTGCGGATACGCTAGTTGTGCGTTGTGAAAAGGATGGTTCTACACGATGAATAGAAACAGATGGACATTCGGAATTGGAACGCTCGGTCGTGATATGGTCTATTCTCTCGTCAGCATGTTCCTGATGTTTTACATGACTGACATTATACACGTACCGTCTGATGTTTTTGCGATAATAACTGTCTTCATAGTGTTTGCCCGCGTATTTGACGCGGCAAATGACCCGTTTATGGGCCTTGTCGTTGACAACACAAAAACAAGGTTCGGAAAATTTAAACCGTGGATTGCATTCGGCGCTTTTTTATCGGGAACACTCACACTCATGATTTTCGCTGATTTCAGCATGTCCTGGACAATGTATGCAATTGTTTTCTGCGCCCTGTATCTGCTGTGGGGCATTGCTTACACGACAAATGACATTGCTTATTGGTCAATGCTGCCTGCCCTGACATTTGACCAGAAAGAGCGCGAAAAAATAGGCTCTATAGCACGTATTTTTGCGAATGTGGGGCTGTTTTTCGTGGTCGCAGGCATCGTTCCGCTGACTGAAGCGTTCGGCGATATTTTCGGCAGTCCTGCCAGAGGATATTTTGTGTTCGCGCTTGTCGTCGTGGCTGTCATGTGGATCGGGCAGCTCATTACACTGTTGGGCGTAAAAGAACCGCGTATGACAAAAACTCAGAAAAGCACCCCAATTCGCGAGCTTTTGTCAGTCATTTTCAAAAACGATCAGCTCTTATTTACGGCAATATCCATGTCTCTTTTTATGATAGGTTACATGACTACCACAACTTTCGGGCTGTATTTCTTCAAATATGCCTACGGCGACGAGTCTATGTACTCGATTTTTGCTGTAATACTCGGTGTCTCGCAGATAGCGGCTTTGGCGGTTTTCCCGCTCTTTTCAAAGAAACTAAATCGGCGGGCGCTTTACACTCTAGCCATCGTCTTGGTGGTTGTGGGGTATGTAATATTTTTCTTCGCACCTACGAATACTATGTTGTTTATCGGGATAGCGGGAGTGCTTATATTTTTCGGGCAGGCGTTTATCCAACTCCTTATGCTCATGTTTCTTGCAGATTCGGTTGATTACGGTCACTTTAAGCTTGGTAAACGTAACGACAGCATCAGTTTCTCGCTCCAGCCGTTTATCAATAAGCTATCGGGCGCGATTGGCAACGGGATCGTTGGCGCGGTTGTCATCATGTCCGGTATCATAGACGCGGAAACCGCCTCGGATGTTACCGACAGCGGTTTGCTAATGATGAAAATCGCGATGCTTGTGCTGCCTCTCGTGTGTATTGTCGTAAGTTTCCTTGTATACCGCAAGAAATACATTATCGATGAGAAGAAGCATGCTGAAATACTGCAAGAACTCAAAGACCGCGGCGAGTTGGAGATACAGACATGAAACAATATACTATCAAATCCAAAGTCCGCGACATCTATGAAAACCCCCTTGGGCGAGATGTCATTGACAAGCTCACTCTTCAGATGGGCATGAGCGAAAAACGTTTCAAAAATCCGCTTTTTAGAGGTTTAAAACTTGCTACTTTGCGCAGATTTACTAAAAAAAAGGTTGACGCTGGTTTTTGGGATGCGGTTCTCGCATTGCTCAACAGCGCAAGTGATACAACTGTCGGCAGATCATCCGACGCGGCGCACAAATGGTGGAAAGAAAGCGTTTTTTACCAGATTTACCCGCGCAGCTTCTATGATACAAACGGCGATGGAGTCGGCGATATACCCGGTATAACCGCGAAACTTGACTATTTGAAAGATTTGGGCGCAGACGCGCTGTGGCTTTGTCCGATATACGATTCTCCGCAGGACGACAACGGGTATGATATAAAGGATTATTACGCAATTGATTCCACATTCGGCACGATGGAGGATTTCGACTTGCTTCTCTCGGAAGTCCACCGGCGTGATATGCGCCTTATCATGGATTTGGTTATAAACCACACTTCAGACGAGCATGAATGGTTTCAGCAAGCGGCTGCCTCCCCCGACTCAAAATACCGCAATTATTACCATGTCAGGAAAAGCGCATGCGGCAATCCTCCGAACAACTGGACCTCATTTTTCAGCGGTCCTGCATGGAAACCGCTTCCCGACACTGACGATTGGGCTCTGTGCCTTTTTTCAAAAAAGCAGATGGATCTCAATTGGGACAACCCGGATATGCGGCAGGATGTATATAAACTGATACGATGGTGGCTTGACAAGGGCGTAGACGGTTTTCGCCTTGATGTCATTAACCTGATATCAAAGACACCCGGGCTGCCTGATGGCAATGACTTCATAGGAAGTTTGATGGGTTTTCGCGGCATAGAGCACTACTTTTATGGCCCTCATCTGCATGAGTATCTGCGCGAAATGCGCAAGGAAGCGTTTGATCCCTATGATGCGTTTACTGTCGGAGAGACTCCTGGAATCGGAATCGAGACCGGAAAGCTGCTTACTGCTGAAAATCGACGCGAACTTGATATGATTTTTTCATTTGATCACCTTGAAATGCCTGGAAAATCTCGCTTTGATGAATATACTTATGATGCTGCTTTTTTGAAGACGCATTTCACCCGTTGGATGAAGCAATACGGTAATGAGTGCCGGATGTCCCTGTTTTATGACAATCATGATAATCCGCGTATGCTGTCAAAAATTGATCCATCAGGCAGATACAGGGATAAGCTTTCGATGCTCCTTGCAGTTATTCAGTTTACCCTGCGCGGCACGCCGTTTATCTATCAGGGGCAGGAGTTGGGCGCGGTGAACATGCCATTTCACAGCATAGACGAGCTGCGCGATATCGAAAGCCTAAATCTATACCGCGAGCTTATAAAAACTATGCAACAGGCCGACGCGCTGAAAAAAGTCCTCTCCGGCACTAGGGATCACGCGCGCGTACCGATGCAATGGGACGCCTCGGTAAACAGCGGCTTCACGGCAGGCGAGCCATGGTTAAAGACAGTGGCAGACGGTTATGATGCGGAAAGCCAGTTAGGAAACGAAAACTCCGTTTTAAGCTTCTATAAGCGGCTTGCACGGTTTCGTAAGAATAACGATGCTATAATCTACGGCGAGATAAACATTCTCGAGACCGACAGCGACATCTTCGCATATACGCGTAAAAATGGCAGCGAAGAAATATACGTTGAATGCAATCTCAGCCCTGAACAAATAAACCGTCCGACAAACAGGCCGCCGGACGGCGAAATGGTTTTATCAAATTATTCCATAGATGCCGGTAACAATATAATGCGAGAATACGAAGCGAGAATTTGTTATCTCTAACGCGCACGCAATTCCTTGACTTTGAATTCTTGTCCGCTTATCACTTCGTAGTCGTCGCTTTCGCAATGCGGACAGACGCCGTTATTGACCATGACGGCAAAGACTCTATTACACTTTCGACAGACAGCGTTAGCCGACTGAATCTCCACTTCCAGCGATGTGCTTTTCAAAATCGTACCATCAACAGCAGCAGGATAACAGGAATGAAGGTATTTGGGAATCACCGCTGACAATTCCCCGACTTGAAGCACGATTGCCTCAACTTCGGTTAGCTCATGATCCGCGACAGCTTTAAGCACGATTTCAACAATATTACACAGTATTCCAAGCTCATGCATACTCTAACGCCCCAAAACTTTTTTTACCGCAATTTTCACCTTACGCTTTATCACATGAGGCATAATTGCTTTCTTGATTTTCAGGAACTCGACGCCTTCTCCGTCATAGACGCGCTCAAGTGAAATCGCCTCAAATCTGCATTTGCTGGCGCACATTCCGCACCCCACGCACATATACTCATCTACAATCGTCGCTCCGCAGCCTAAGCAGCGTTCGGTTTCTTTTTTTATCTGCTCCTCAGAGAGTACGCCGCTCAGATCCCTAAATGTCTTTTTAGCGGCAATCCCGTCAACTTTTAAAGCCCTCTGGCGGGGAGTATTGTCATAGCTTTCAAATATTGCAGCGGATTTGTCGAACGCGGCAAATTCCCTCCGACTACGTCCAAAACGGAGGTCTTGACCGGGATGCACAAAGCGGTGTATTGAAATTGCCCCTTGCTTCCCCGCGGCTATCGCGTCGATTGCGTATCTGGGCCCGGTCACTGCATCGCCGCCCGCGAAGATGTCTGGATGCGCAGATTGAAATGTCAGGTCGTCCACTTTTATGCGCCTGCTGCTGTCGGTGACGGCAGCGCTGCCATCAAGCATCCCGCACCAATCGATATCCTGCCCCACTGACATGATCACATAGTCCGCCTCTATTGTCATCACGTCATTATAATCGTATTCCGGGGCAAAGCGGCCATTTGCGTCATAAACGTTTTTGCAGCGCATAAACTCCACAGCTTTAACTTTTCTGTTCTCTTTTATTATTCGCCTAGGCCCCCACGAATTGTATATGGAAATCGATTCGCTTTCTGCGGTCTCAATTTCTTCGGCAAGCGCCGGCATTTCCTCTTTTTTCTCAAGGCAGAAAAGCCCGACCTCTACACCACTTAAACGTACGGCAGTACGGGCTACGTCGATAGCTACGTTACCGCCGCCTATAACGATCACCATGCCGGAGATATGCTGCCGCTCACCAATGTTTACGCTGCGCAGAAACTCCACGCCGGAGATAACCCCGTCGGCATCTTCGCCATCGATACCCGGCTTTCGTCCAAGCTGCGCGCCGACAGCCAGATAAAACGCGCGGTAACCTTCTTCGCGAAGCATGTCGAGCGTTATGTCCTTGCCAACCTCTACGCAGGTACGAAACTCCACGCCGAGCTTTGTCAGGACATCTATCTCGGCATCTAAAATGTTTTTCTCAAGCACGAACGAGGGGATGCCGAGCGCAAGCATACCTCCGGGCGCTTCCTCTTTTTCAAAGACCGTGACGCTGTAACCCTTAACCGCAAGAAAATACGCGCAGCTCAGCCCCGCCGGTCCGGAACCAACAACGGCGATTTTTTTGTCGCTGTAATCATGCTGTTTTTTGGGGATAAAACGATACTCCTGATCAAGCTCTTTCCATGCGATGAATTTTTTGATATCGTCAATTGCAAGGGGTTCGTCTAAGTCGCCCCGGGTACAAGCGTCCTCGCATTGTCGGTTGCACACATGCCCGCAAACCGCAGGGAAGGGATTTTCCAATTTTATAAGTTCAAGCGCCTCGGTATACTTACCTTGCGCAGCCAGTTTAATATACCCCTGTACGGCGATATGGGCGGGGCAGTTTGTCTTGCAGGGGGCTGTGCCGGTATCTACCACCTCTTCCCTGTTCAGACGGTAATCCGGATTCCAATCACGTTCCGTCCATTCATTATTTCGCGGAGTGTGGATGGTTGTAATATTATCGGTCACGGGGATGCACGAGCAAAGCTTTTGCCCGAGTTTCAAAGCGTTCATAGGGCAGTGCTCCACACATTGTCCGCAGGCTGTGCATTTTTCCTTGTCAACTCTGCAAACATAGTTAGAGCGCACCATGTCCACATTTTTGTACATCGTTCCGGTGCGCAGCGACAGGCAGGAACAGCCGCAGCAGTTACAGATCGCATGTGTCTTGCCGGAGCCATCTATGTTCGGTATCTGGTGCATGAGCCCGTTTTCCTCAGCACGCTTTAGTATATCAAAAGCCTCCCCGCGCGTTATTTCGCGTCCCCGGCCTGTACGGATATAATACTCAGCGGCATGCCCCATCTGAATGCACATATCTTCTTTTAGATGCCCGCAACCTTCGCCCATAGCCTCGCGATTCGTACGACAGGAGCAAGGCGAACAGGAAAAAACCTCATTTTCGTTTAGATATTTTGAAATCTCCTCATAATTCGCGCGGCGGCTGCTGCCATCTATACTAGCCTCTATGGGTATTACGCGCATTAGACCGATACCCGGCGGGAACATCCCAGCGGAATCTGGACCGCGCACCCTGCCGTACGCTTCCATCGCATAGGCCACGACCGGGTATTTTTCCACATTATCCAAATTGTTTATGATCATTTCCATGACACCTGGTATCCAGCTTTCGGCGTGCCAGAACGTGTCCACACCGTTAATTACATTGACAAAGCAGGTACCATATTCTGCAAGTTTCATCATTTGTTCATGACAATACTCTTCAGATTTGCCTGTAATTTTTGCCATATCCGTTGCGGTTCGTTTGGTAAAAAATCCCATGGCAAGGCCGATTTCGGCCATATCATCGTCCACGCCTGCCTCCAGAATGACATACTCAGGATCATTCCATTCATAACCATCCTTGCCGGGTGTCTTCCTGCCTAGCATATTAGCAAGAGACATTACTTTCTCGTTATATTTGCACTCGTATCCTTCGGGGAAATACATTTTTGTGATCTGTCGCTCCAAAGCGCATCCCTCCTTCTCAGCAAATTCACCTATGACCACTGGTCACTGATCACTCACGCCGTTGGCTCCTTACCTCGTTGCGAAGCCAATCAATCCATGCATCCATACCCTCGCCGGTTTTTGCGGAAACGGAGAATATCTCAATATGCGGGTTAATATCCCTGACGCGATGGGTGCAGACATCCATATCAAAGTCAAAGACGGACAACGCATCTATTTTACTGATAATAAGAACGTCTGATATCCGGAACATCAGCGGATACTTCAGGGGCTTATCGTCACCCTCAGGGACGCTCAGTATCATCGCGTTCAGGGTAGCTCCCGTGTCAAACTCGGCGGGGCAGACCAGATTGCCCACATTCTCAAGGATAATAAGGTCGGCATCCTCAGCGCCCAAACCATCTATCCCCTGGCGGGTCATCTCTGCGTCCAAATGGCACATGCCGCCTGTGTGCAATTGTATGACACCCACGCCTGTTTTAGAAATTGCTGCAGCGTCTATATCGGAGTCAATATCCGCTTCCATAACTGCGATTTTCATTTCGTCCTTGATAGTATCAATTGTCTTTATCAGCAACGTGGTTTTACCGGCTCCGGGAGATCCCATCAGGTTCAGAAAAAAAGTCTTTTCCTCATGCAGCCGCATCCGCAGATGATGTGCCTCGATATTATTGCGTTCAAAAACGCCCTCTTTGAGCTCAATAATCTGAAATTCCTTCATAGTCCATCCCACCTTTTACGTTTCTCACTCTCAGTTATCTTTATGTCTATGTTATTTATACAAAGAATCGAAGGGGATACAAAAGCCCAAAAAGCAAGAAAAATAATTCGCAAAATACGCCCTAATGCGGACAAACCGGAGGGCACGGGGCAGGAGAAGGGGGCGCGAACTTTTGCCATATCAAAAAACGGTTGTAACTGCTCACAACCTTGCGCTCGGACGGCTATATCTGTTCCCGCAATCGCTCAGTGGCGCTTCCATGCGCCAATTCGCGAGCACTCCACCGTCCTTGGTTTCGTTTTGCGTGAACAGATACAGCCATCCTCACCGGTTCTGAGCAGTTACAAACGGTTCTCCTTTGTTGCAAAAACAGCAACGCAGAAGAACCGTCACTAAATATTAAAGCTAATTAAAACTACAACCCTATACCGTTAGCCAGGATCATAAAGATCGAAGAAACCCATGGTGATAACGGGAACCCGACGGCTCTGGGCGTTTGCTCCAGTGCTATCTCATCCCCAAGCACGGGTTCGGTTCTGTAATGATGTATGCCAAGCGCTAAGCCTTTGACCATCAGCGCGTTCAGATAGCGCGCGGCAATCAATCTTGCCGCTTCTTCCTCACCTGCGTCGTGCAGCCCAAGTATGAGCAGACACTGAGACGGCGCAACAACGGCCCCCCTTGTGAACGCGCGCATGACAACCTTATCGCTCTTTAGATGCTCGGTAGCTATGCCATACTCTGTGAGGTATTCATTTTCATCCAACAGCCTATTCTTGAGCTTCGAAATGATTTCTGCAGGAAGCCTTTTCCCGAGCATGATGGGTTGGAGTTGAGCGATGGAACCGCATTTATAGAGCTTTCCGCTGCCCGGATGCTTTGCCAAAAATTGCTCGCCATCCCATAACTCGTCAGTGAGAAACGATAGTACCCGTTTTGACTCGCTCATCCAACTTTCAGCTTCTTCATTTTTACCTGTCAGTGTCGCAAGGCGTGAGCAAGCCTCACAAAGCATTACCATGTATGCTTGCAGATCAGCCGCTTGCAGGGGGAGCCCTTCAAGGAACAGCGTAGCCTCGTCATAACCGGATTCGTTGGCATGGTAATATGAAGGGAAACCTGTACGCATGTGATCATGCTGATTAAACCAGTAGTTGGTATATGCCGCCAGCTTGCCATACAACAACTCATAGTCAGAAATGGTAAGTCCCGAAAGGTCAAAATTATCAAGCATGTAACATACAGAATAGCCGAATAGCGGCGGTTTCGTGCATATCCAGCTTTGTTGATTAGTATCACTCACATGATCCGGTATCCCGCCATGCTCGTTTTGATAATCAAACATAACAAGCAGCATGCCAAGCGCTTCTTTCGCGTTGTTTTTCATTGCCATTGCATGGAAGCACTGCTGCCATCCGTAAGCATTGATCATAAATTGCTTTTGCATGTATACCATAGTGTTTTTCAGACCGCCGCGCGGCCCGAGACGTGTATGCCAGATGACCCATGCAGCCTTTCGCGCCATATCGCGGTATTGTATCGGCGTTTCGGGATAGTTTTTGAAAAACTCCTCAAACTTCGCCATCATCTTTATATGCGCCTCATCAAACGGAATATATGAATCCTTTGCAACTGCATTTGAGTAATATTCGTGAACGGCTGCCTCGCCATATCCATCCGCACCCGGCTGTATCTCGATTTGGAACGGGTATGGGCAGACCTGCCGAAAATTCCACTTCGCATTATTCCGCATGGTGCCTGATATATCCTTAAATAGCAGCTTGCCGAGAAAACTGAACGCCAACTCCACCTCGCCGGGAGCTCTCTCACAGCCCCCTTCATGCACCCTTGGTTCAAAATGAACGCTCATAGTAACATCCTTTACCCGTATGCGCATAATTTCGGCAGCTTCATAGGTTATCTCAGCCGTGCCTTTGGGTGATTCAATTGTAAGCTTTGCTTCGTCGCAGTAATAAATGTAGGGCAAATCCTCACCGTCGGACACCAGATCGATCCGTAAAAGTTTCGGGCGTTCAATTGTCCCGCCCTCGGAACGGCAGATGGAAAAGTAGAGTTTTTTCTCATCGGTCGGTTGGTATACAGATAGAAACGCTCCCGAAACGCTGAAAGGAAGCCTCTCAAGCGAAAATTGCTTATTTGTTCCAAACATGATCGTAATCTCCTCTCTTCCTATTCATCATTGAGCATGTGCGCAAGTATAAGAAACACAGCTGCGCCCCATGAACTAAGACTGCCCGGAAAGGCCACTCTCGGGTAAATAGGTTGGTACCCTTCATATGGCGGCGTCGCAGGACCGATGAGATCGCGTCTGACCGCCTGAGGCCCAACTTCCAGAACTCTGTCGCACCAATTTCGGGCGTTTTTAAACGCGAGTTCCTTATGGCCTGCATTATACAGGCCGAGTGTCATCATGCACTGTACCGGCGCGACTACAAGCCCAAGCATGAACGCGCCTGACGACATGTCGAAATACTTGCTCTGCATGCTTTCGGACACAAAGCCGTTGATTGTGAAAAACTTATCAGGATTACTGACGGTATCTGCGATTTTATCAATAATCTCCTGAGGTAGTCTTTTACCCAGAATGATAGGTTGATACATAGCGATGCTTTCCTCGTCCACTACTTCACGGGTATCATCCAGCAGACAAATGAACTTATCTCCGTTCCAGAATGTTTCAATCATCTTTTTAAGCATTGCTTCAGAACGTCCCATCCATTCCACGGATTCTGCCGCAAATCCGAGTTTTCCGGCTAATTTTGAACATATTTCCATGCACAGTACAAGAAATGCCGCTATATCCGGCGCTGCAAGGGGAAGACCCTTTGAAAAGATTGAAGCATCGTCCCAACCGGACTCATCCCCGTGGTTATACGCAACGATACCATCATTGTTCCTGTCCCTGAATGTCGTCCACCAGTTGATCCATTTGCTCATTGGTTCGTAAAGCAACTCACAGTGCTCTTTTGTCAGCGAATCAATCCCCACCTTATCAAGTAAGTAGTTCAGCGCGAATCCTTGAAATGGCGGCTTTGTGGCACCCCAGTTTAAATGCGTGTCGGTCGCGCTGTCAGGAAGTTGGCCGAATTCATCCTGAACGGTAAACATTGAATACAAGAATCGAACTGCCTGATCGACATCATTATACGCTGCCATGGCATGGTAACCCTGGTGCCACGCCATGGCCCGGATGCTCGGGCCGCAACGCATCATGCTGATCATCTCTTCACTGATGTGACCGCGTTTGCCTGTCGCGGAAATCCAGATGATGTATATGGAGAAAAGCCGGGCTTGCGCGTATTTTTCCGGGACTTTTTCATATTTTTCACACCATATTCCAAAATCCTTAAGGCTTTCCGCTGCACAGACATCAAAGTCTCGCAGCATCTCCGGGCGGTTGACAGTATAGTCAGCATGCTGAATATATCCCTCCAACGCCCCATCCTGCTCCGGCGTCCACATAACATCAGTATCCGCAGGTTTCATTTGCGGCCCAAGCCATTTTCCATTATGGCTTTGTCTGCCTTTTACAGATTCAAAAAGATATTCTCCTAGCTTGGAAAACGCGGCATTAACGGTTCCATCCAACCTGTCCAAAAATTTCTCATGCATATCGAACTTCATCCTGAACATAAGACCGAGGCCGCCTGCGGCACGCAGGCGCACGAGGCTGCTGTTGTCGAAGCAGATATCAATTCTGCCCCCACCCGCCGAAATTGTAAGCATTCCGGGACTTGCTTCATACGTGTACGGCAGAGGTTTTTCATCTTTCATCGGTATGATTTGTATCATTTCATAACGCGCGGTATATTCCGGTACATTTTTGCTATATGATAGAAACAGTCCGTATTCGGAGTCGTTCCCGCGCACGACGGGTGCCTCAATGATAAACAGCCAAGATCTGCGACGCGAAAAGGGTATGACCTTCAGGTCAAGATTGTTGACAGATAGATTCAATTGTATTCCTCCTCCATAAATATTGCATCAGCAGGTGATTCCTCAGCTGCTCCAACTACTAACTCTTCATGACCACCCTGCGATAATTCTTTTTCCCTCTCCGAATGATGACGCCCTCTCCCGAACAATCATCCGATGTGAAGCTCGCTCCAAACGATGTAATTTTCTCACCATTTACCTCGACTCCTCCCTGCTCCACCGCTCGGCGTGCTTCCGACTTTGACGGGCATAGACCTGATTTTTGCAGCACTGATAAGATATCTATTTCTCCTCCGTCGAAATCCGCTTCCGTGAGCTCCACTGACGGCATGTTTGCTGCGCCGCCTGACTGGAATAGTTCGCGCGCCGTATCACGCGAATGCACGGCTATCTCTTCCCCATGTACGAGTGCGGTCAGTTCAAAGGCAAGCGTTTCCTTAGCATTGTTTAATTCTTCACCCTGCCAGCTTTCCATCTCCGCTATTTCCTCAAGCGGCAGAAACGTCAGCAATTTCAGACATTTTATAACGTCTGCATCGTCGACATTGCGCCAATATTGATAGAATTCAAACGGGCTCGTTTTTTCAGGTGCGAGCCACACTGCGCCTTTCGCGGTTTTTCCCATCTTATCCCCGTCGGAATTGAGCAGGAGTGTTATCGTTAAAGCGTGTGCATCCTTACTTAGCTTGCGGCGAATAAGTTCCGTGCCGGCAAGCAGGTTTGACCACTGATCGTCGCCGCCAAATTGCATATTGCAGCCATAACGTTGGTACAACTCAAAGAAGTCATAAGCCTGCATGATCATATAGTTAAACTCAAGGAACGTTAATCCTTTTTCCATGCGATTTTTGTAGCATTCCGCCGTCAGCATGCGGTTTACAGAAAAGTGCGGTCCAACATCTCGTATAAATTCAAGGTAGTTTAGTTCCCGCAGCCAGTCTGCATTGTTGGCCATTATAGCCTTGCCATCGGTGAAGTCAATGAATTTCGACATCTGCTCTTTAAAGCGCTCACCGTTTTGATCAATAGTTTCCACGGACATCATTGAACGCAAATCCTGCCGCCCCGATGGGTCGCCTACCATCGTAGTGCCACCGCCAATAAGTGCGATAGGCTTGTTTCCAGCCATTTGCAGTCGTTTCATGAATGATAATGCCATGAAGTGCCCAACATGCAACGAATCGGCGGTTGGGTCGAAACCTATATAAAATACAGCTTTCCCTTCATTTATCATCTTGCTGATTTCAGGCTCATTTGTTACCTGTGCAATCAGTCCGCGCGCGATGAGTTCTTCATAAAGTGTCATGCTTTTTCCTCCTTAAAAATAAAATCCTCTGTCCTTTTTAGGACAGAGGGCGAATAAACGCGGTACCACCTCTGGTTTTCCGGCATCTCACGACAACGGACTCATAGTGTACTGGCGGGTTTTTAGCGCCCCAGGTATTGGGGCTGGTGTAGGATAGGGATACATCATAAGTCTCGATGACTTACGCTTTTAACCCA
>Ga0099364_10002106_pt1 | contig 32078 bp, 24 predicted proteins | sample TergutTh196P3_FD_73070 | JGI IMG/M metagenome (GOLD analysis project Ga0099364, IMG submission 73070) | Microcerotermes parvus P3 segment gut microbial communities from Pointe-Noire, Republic of the Congo - Th196 P3 | ecosystem: Host-associated > Arthropoda: Insects > Digestive system > Gut ... | reverse complement strand
TAAAAATGATATGCTCAGATTTTCCTTGCGGGACATATCGTAGGTTTCAAATTTCTTTTTATCCATTCAATATGCCTCCGATAATCTGCATAGAAATTAGTATTGCCACACCCGCCAAACAAAGGATGATCTGAGTTCGCATACTTGGTTTAGGGACTTTCACCCTTAATACAAACAATACGGAGATAACAGCAAGCATTACGCTGAATACTGAAAAAAGGGATGCTTGCAAAACATTAGATAGGGAATAGACAATAGGAATCAAAAGAGCAACGCTTGTCGTTGGCAATCCCTCAAAATATTCGCGCTTACCGTTATCGTCTTTTGATTCTGCTTCCGTAGCGGTAAAATACGCAAGCCTTATAAATGCCGCCAAAACATATATTGCCGGAATTATGGCGTTTGTTATCCCAAAAGAACCGTTGATTTGTCCCAGCGAATATAACATTGCGGCGGGCAGTACGCCAAAGCTGATTAAATCAGCCATTCCATCAATTTGCACTCCAAAGTTTAATTGCACATTGTCTCTTTTTTTCAGGCTTGCCACGCGCCCGTCAAATGTATCGCATAACCCTGAGAACATCATACAGAAAATGGCGTACTTTATGTTTCCGTCAAAAGCGAAATAGATTCCTACTACCGCCGATAAAATGCTAAAATACGTTAGTACAACCCAATAATCGTAGTACCCTATAAACGGTGGTTTTTTCACTCCTTTTCCCCCTCTCCTAAACCTTTCATGTTGTCCATTTTTCTTGCTAAGATAAACCCTGATCCAAAGCATAGCACCGAAAATAATGCGGAAAAAATATTAGAAAATGCAGTCGGAATAATCAGCAGCGTAGAAGCGATTATAATTCCTAAGACTATCTTACTTATAAATGCGTATTGTTTTTCAAGCAGATTGTTTATAAGCCTCGCAGACAGTAATACCGTGATTAGCAGACCGCACAACATCGGGAGGATTACAGCCATATCAAGCCCGGCAATACCGGCAGCCATCGGTTGATACAAACCTAAAAATATTGCTATCGAGGATGAACTAAGACCGGGAATTACAAGACTAAGCCCCCATAATACACCGCAAAACACATACCATCCGATGCTCGGAGTTACCGAATTGATTGCCGTTGTTTGCAAAAAACCAAGAAAAGTAAAAATGACAATCATTGACACAATAAAAGGCGACCAACCTTGCATCGGATTTGCGTCGTAGGATTTTTTAATTAGTTTAGGGATTGTGCCGCAGATTAAGCCCGCAAATAATGCCATAGCCGCATCGGGGGCTATTTCAAAAATCCACGCCACCGTATGGGCAAGCAATAGAAAACCGGCAATCCATCCAATAAGTATTGGTATAAACAATTTATAGTAACGCCGGAATGAACGTGCAGGATGAGCTAGTAATGCCATCATAGGCTCATAAATTCCAAAGGATACACATAAGACGCCCCCGCTTGCTCCGGGTAAAATTGCTGCTATTCCAACAATTACGCCTTGACAGCACAAGATCAGCCAACGTAGTAATGACCTATACGATTTTATTGTACTCAAAGTAAATCAGCCCATTTCCAAATACCTATAACTTATGACACAATCTAAACTGTTAATACTTGTGCTGTGTAACGATGATTTTTTATGTGTACATTGCTAAACGCCCCTGCATACTCCCCGTCAATCGTCCATTTTGCATCCTTTTCAAAAGCAAAAGATACTTTACTTGCTTTGAAGAAGCATATATGACGGTCATCATATCGGCGGGAAAAGACACTTTTGATAATTCCACTAAGGTCTTTTAATTTATTTGGTTTCTTTATCAGCAACACTTCAAACTTCCCATCATCTAATGAAACGTCCACTTCCAAGAATTTTACTATACCGCCAATAATTCTTGTATTCGATATGCTGCCATATATAAAATCACCGGCAATTTCGTTACCGTCTACCATAATCTTAACTTTGTGCGGACGAATACCGAATATCCCTGTAATTCCACTAAAACAATAAGCCATTTTTCCAAAGAAATTTTTCAACCATTGGGGTGTAGAATAAGAAGTTTTCGTAAATGCTCCAAAAGCTGCGACGTAAGAAAAATATTTATCTTCATTAAAGGCTCCTATGTCATGTTTTTGAATGAACCCATTGGTGGTAGCTTCAATCGCATTGTTAATATTGGTTGGCAAACGGAGTGAATAGGCTAAGTCATTAGTAGTTCCTGTTGGAATATATCCCACGGGAATCTGCATGTTTAATTTTGCTAATCCTGAAATCGTTTCACTTAATGTTCCATCGCCGCCGCAGCAGATTATTTTCTGACATTCATGAGCATATTTAATTACAATATCTGTTGCTTCGCCTTTTTTAGTAGTTGTAAAGACAGTTGTTTTGCAATTATTACGGCAAAGCGTATCTAAAAGATAATATAAAACCTGATTTGGCTTTTTCTTTCCCGCAACAGGATTAACGATTAGCAATATATTCTGCTCGGTCAAAATCTCACCCCACATTTTTTGTGTGCTTCCTTTGTTCTGAACCCGTAAAACAGGATGCTATGGCATTGTATCGAGTGAGTTCATTCGATTCATGTCTAAAGTAAAAGGCTGCTGTCAGCGTAGTTACTGTCAAAGGGCCGATTGACGCTAAAAGCAGCCATTTTTAATTATCAAAATACCTACTCTAAATTAGCGACATCTAATACTCGTAAAAGGAAACCTGTATATGCTTTTAATCTTTTGCTCTTTTCTGCCGAGGAATCATTACGTTCCTGCTCTACTGTCATCACACCCGTCATTCCTTGTAGAATAAATACGGCGGCTTCCGTTGGGTATTCACAGTTCCATGAACCATCCGTGTTACCCTGTTTAATTAGGGAGACAAGAATAGGTAAAAAAGAATTGCTCAATTTTGTCAAGTAGTATTGAATGATTGCAGGATCATCCGAAAAACTATCGCTCAATTTTCCATTCGCTTCATTCTCGAAATGTGTAAAAGTCATCTTTAAGCGATCATAAGCGGAATCCTGCGCCTCATTCAAGAGTTGTTGTTTTATTTGCGTTTTCTCGTCCATCAGTTCGTCAATAACTGCATAAAGCAACTCTGTTTTTGACTTGAAGTAATGATAGACTGTTCCTGCGGCAACATTCATTTTTTTTGATATGTCAGCCATTTGTGTTTTTTCAAATCCGTATTCCATAAACATCAAACGGGCGGTATCAATGATTTCCTGCCTTCGTTCTTCAGGGGATTTTGTAACTCTTGCCTTTGCCATAACATAACCTCTTTTCATAGGCTTTTCACGACATATTTAATCCAATCCGCTTTCCAAAGCATTTTGTACGGCTTTAAGAATAACCTTGCTGCTATTTGTTGCGCCGGAAATCGCGTCTACTTCCAATGTTTGTCTATCTACCACATCAATTATAACCGATTCCGCAGCCACGGCGCTACTGCGCCCCATATAATGATTGTTAATCAAAATTTCGGTAATTCTGTGGTCTTTCACAGTAACGCTTACATCGGCGGAAATTTGGATTGCGTCAAGAAATCCATTGTATGTGCCATCTGGAATTTGGTTCAAACTTGGTGTGCTAATTTCAATTCCCGAAATGATTTGTTGGTAATTTACAAAACCCATTACCATTCTTCCCCCGAAAAACAAACCAACCGCAACAACTACTCCAATACAGGACATAATAACCTTTTTCTTACTGCTCCACTTTTTCTTTGCCATAAACCAATTCCTTCTTTCAATATTTTTAGTTTATTAAATTCTATTCCACTGTACCGATGTAAGCAAAGTTTTTCGGCGGCGGCGGTGTGTTTTTCCTGTCTGTATTAAATCGGAAAGGTTTTCCTTCGTGTTCGCTGGCTACTGACATGTGGCATAATGCAAGCCCTACGTCTACATCAGTAAGTTTATACATCATGCCGATCAGGCCGCCTAAACTTTTTTGATAATAGACATGAACGGCGTCACCGTCCACAACAAAATACCACGGCTGTTTATTCAATCCCGATGGTGCTAATCGAACCGCTTCCAAACGAGAATCCGAGCCTTTGGCAATCTCGGCTAACGATTTCCGCTGAAATTCGGCAAGTTTTCTCGTTGCGGGTTCTGCGGGTTTTCCAAAGGCAAATCCAACAATATGATTCGGGTCATCCTGCTTGCCTTTGACGCTACTGAGCCAGCGCGTGGCAAATCCCATCGAATACAGATACAGTTCTACATGCTGAAAAAGAAATCCGGCACAAATATTACGCAAGGGCTGGCCTTTGCCGGAAATAAGCATAAAGTGAGGCGCTTTTGGGAGGGCCAAGCCCTTCACTTCATCCGGCCCCACAATTTTGTGCGTGAACTCCGCTTTGGGCAACAAAGGATTTATTTCGGAAATAAGTGCTTCAATCTGCTGAATCGTTGCCGGGTCTAACGGGGCCATGTCGAACTTGCGGATAGACTTGCGGGTGAAAATGGGTGAGTAGAGATTCATGGCTTTTCTCCTTTAATTATTTTTTTGATTGAAATAACGTGGAATTGGCATCTTCAAGAATCTTTCTTGCCTTTTTCTCAGCAAATCCAAACATCTGCTTCTCAGTAAATGAATATTTTGAGTTTCTATTTCTCATCAGCAATACTGGCAACCCAAAGCATAGCGCGTACCCTACAATGCCGCCAATAGCACCGAAAACGAAATCCCATCCTGATGCAAGGCCGTTTGTGGTCACATAGTAGATCATGTAAATGGCTAATGGCAATTGCAAAAATACTGTTGCTCCAAGTCCGGGGTTATATATACTTTTCAGCCTCATATTCATAAAGATGCCGTGAGCGGGTAATTGAAGCAGAGCAGCTAATGTTTGTGCAAGCGCAAGCCAAATAAGATTTGGAAAGAAAATGGGGACAATGTAAAAAGTGTATGTCGTGAAAACATTATCAAAAAAACATAGATTTGGATTAAACGGATAGCGATCTGGAATTTCTGTCTCTCTGAAATGTATGATGTTTGTTATTGAGGGGAAGCCACCCGGCCATCCATATTCCTCGACTTGATGGACAAGCATAGCCATGAAACTGAAAACCATTATGACTTGAATGTGGCTTAGTAAATGTGTTCCCCAAAAGCCCATAAAGAAAGAGAGTGCAATAAAGAGAATCCCTCCAAACCAGTACCAATTATTACGCCATACCTTTATCATTATTTCTCCTTCTTGTTCCCTTAAATAATTTCACTCCCAATCGCATGACTTTGAATCTGATTGTTTCCATATCTTTTTCTACATCTCCCAAAGATTTTGCAATTTGAATATGTTGGGGGCAGCTTGGTTCGCATTTGCCACATTTTTTACATAGGCTCGCGTATCCCGCTTTTTCCGATAATAACGTACTCATGCTATATTGCAATGTCCCTGTTACCTTACTTATTGAATGGTATGTGTTGTAAGCGGTAAAGCAAACCGGGATATTTACGCCAAACGGACAAGGCATACAATAGTGGCAACCTGTACATTGAATTTTGAAAGATTCATTGAAAATCCTCTTAACGTCCTGATAGGTTTCAATTTCTTCTTGCGACAACATATTTGGCGTGGCAGCTTCCGCAATTCGTATGTTTTCTTCCAACTGTGTTATATCGTTCATTCCGCTCAAAAGCAGAGTGACCTCCGACTTATTCCATACCCATCTGAGCGCCCACGCTGCCGGAGATAAATCAGGGTTTGCTTTCTTAAAACGCGAGACTGCCTCTTGCGGTAATCCTTTCACTAGCTGCCCGCCCAAAAGCGGCTCCATAATCATAACGGGAATCCCTTTTGAAGCTGCTTTACTGATACCTGTAATCCCGGCTTGATAGTTTTCATCGGAATAGTTATACTGCACCAAAACAATATCCCAATCATAAACATCTAAAAGCGCCAAAAATTCGTCCCTAAAGCCATGAAAAGAAAATCCAATTTGTCTGATTTTCCCGGAGGCTTTTTTCTCCTGAATCCAAGATTTTATGTCCCACTCGCAGAGCTTATCCCATGTTTCGGTATCTGACAGCATGTGAAACAGATAATAGTCGATATAATCTGTTTGCAACCGCTCCAATTGCCGATTAAAAAATTTATCTAAATCCGATTTGCTTTTGCACATAATAAGTGGCAATTTGGTTGTAATATAAACTTTTTTTCGCACTCCATGCTTTTTCAAAGTCTTTCCTAATATTTCTTCGCTCCCGGAATAAATATATGCGGTGTCAAAAAAATTCACGCCCTTATCAATGGCTGACATTATTAGTTTTTCAGCTTTTTGCGGATTGGGTTTCCCCACAAATGATTTCATTTCATCTCCTGTGAACCGCATACAGCCAAATCCGAGTATTGAGAGTTTATCACCGTTTCTTGGGTTCGTCCTATAATTCATTTGTATGTCCTCCATTTCTACGCGCCAGAAAGTATGCTATAATCGCTAGTGATTTCGCTTCTTGTGATCTAACTAGGGTAGTATGATACACGAACATTCGTTATCATTTCTTTGTATCTGCTGTCTTGGATGCTGTATTCGGGTAAGGGGGAATCATCCCACTTTTCTTCGCCTATCGTTATAACACCGGAATATATTAAGTTATCATCGAAATTCATAGTCGCTTCTATAAAATAACGGTATTGCGTGTCTACAACTAATTTTCCGCTACTATCGGTAAAATCCCAATAAGCAAGGTAATCCCCCGTTATTGGCGTCGCACCTGATATGGCGTCTATTTCAGATGGATTCATATTTGCTGGTTGCGCGGCTGAAACCCATTGAGCAATGGAAGTTGGCCTGCGGTTAAATCCCCCTTGAGCGGTGAAGTGGGTCGCGTAGAGTGTATCAACGTAATTTCCGTCCATGTCCTCAATCCAAAACGCGAATTGACTTGAAGCGATGCTACGCAGTTTTTCATATGAAAAAGATATTTCAAGCCGTTGGCCCGTATGCACCTGTTCGGTTGCTGGCAATAACGGGCTTATATCAGTATTGCCGGGATTCATCCACATCACGAATATTGTAACCCCAAGTATTAGAACAGCGGCCATCGTTACAAAGATAAATGTTTTTTTCTTTTTCGACATATAGGAATACCCTCCTGCGATTTCCCTTAACTCAAACTATTTGTGATATATAGTAGCATATCATATTGAACGAGTTCAGTCAACAATTAAATAAAAAAATTAGTCCAATAAATGAACACAATCCGATAAAGAGATGGGAGCATGACGCACAAGGCAATCATGCTCCGTTTTTTATTGATCCTCGTCTTTTTTGTCGCCGCTCTGCCCTATAACGACTACGATTGGCTCCGGCGCGTCTATATACATTTGCTCGGCTTCCTGCTGGGCCTTTATCAAATTTTTGGTTATGGCCTGTAAACCCTCTATGGCGTCAGTCTGCGCGTTGAACAATTTGCGGTACATCGCTGCATATTCCGGCATCGTTATTCCTCCGGCGTCGTTATGTATTTTCTATCGTAAATATGATTATATTATGAAAAACATAACAAGTCAAGATAAACAGTAGGAAATACTGAATGTATTTTGCTTTTCATCTTGTACAATATACACATGGAGGTAATGACTATGCACGATGAACAATGTATTGCTGATTTTGCCAAAAGGCTATATACCCTGCGTCAGCGCAGGGGCCAATCTGCGCGGGACATGAGCCTGTCACTTGGACAAGCACCAAACTACATCAGCGGATTAGAGGCTGCTAAAAATTATCCCGCCATGAAAACATTTCACTATATCTGTGAATATCTCGGCATTACCCCGCAGGAATTTTTTGATTATGGGGATGCAAACCCGAAGCAGACAAACGAGTTGCTAGAGGAAATTAAAAAACTGGATAGCAATTCACGAGAATATTTCTTAGGGCTTATTAAAGATGTGAACAACCGGCCCAAATAAAAAGAAGCGGGGAGCATGACGCCACTATCGGCAATCATGTTCCCCGCATTATAGTAGATCACACAGGCCCCAAATCACTGCATTTGCTTTGCGCGTGGCCTCATGGTGAAATGATACTACCTCCCATCCCGCCGCCCCTTACAGACGGCGTTTTTGCTCAAATCCGCACCTTTTCCGCACAGTTTTCGCGCTTACTTCGATATATCGGACAGACAAGGATCACGGCCCGGAAACTCTGCTTGCAGCTATTTTTGCAGCACCGACATAGCCGGTTATACTGCCGCCGCCCGTTATGGCCGATAAAGAAGCTCCATTGATGCCTTGCCCGTTTACTTAATCTCGGCATTTACTACCTCCTGTCACATTGCTAATTCTGCTGCTTTACCGTTTCCCGGCGTAGCGTTTACGCTGGCGACGGCGGCCTTTAAGTCGGCCAGTATGGACGGCTTGGCTGGGGCGTTCACGCGCTCCGGGGGCTTTGCGGATTTTGCCGCACCCCGTTCATTGCTGCTTTCAACCCTGCTAAAAGGTGAGATTTTAAGCACATCGTCCAAAATCTTGATCGTGTCTTTTTCCGCAGGAATGAAATATCTTGTTTGATAGCCTATCCTTTCGGTGAATACGCCTTTTTTAGACAGCACATCAGAATGTAAGTAATCCGCGCCTATAAGCTCAATCCGCTGTTCATTAGATACTTTCTTTTGCGTGATTCGCCAGCCGTTATCAAGGTAAACCGTATCGCCGCTTTTGATGCCCTTTAGCAGATCATCCGTTTTTATATTCTCTTTTCGTCTTTCAGCCCCCATTCTGTGCAATGTAGAATCAATCATGTTTTCGGGTATCACCCTGCCGATCAGCAAATCGCCGTCCGTCGTAAGCACACGGTATATCCGCACATTTTCATCAGGCAGCTTATCCCACACCGGCAATACCGTACCGCCGATCAGGTGGAGGTTCGATGTGCGAAATTCGGGCAGTTCTGAAACTGCACTTTTCCAAAGCTCCCTTGCTGCTTCGGCTGTGAGCGGTTCCCAATTATTCTCCAACTTGAACTGCGGCATATACTCATTTCCGTCTTGCCCTGTCAGTCTGCAATTTTCGTAAATATTGCCGTGTTCGTCAGTCATGGATGAAGTTCTGAAAACCGCCCGAACCGCGCCGGTGTTTTTGTTTTGATAAAACCCGATAAAGTCGGCGCGGTCTGTGTCTATTTGATTAAAGTGCAAAGGCTCGATTTTGTTATAAGCGGTCAGGCTATAATACTTTGTTGTGGCCCCGGTGTTTTCGTCAACCCTAACGTCTTGGGTTTCCTTTAGCACAACTTTATCCGCTCTGTAATTTTCAAGCCCTTTATCAAGCGTACCGTCCTGCATGGCCTTTTCGGTCGCCATTTGCAGCCTTTCGGCGTAACCGTCAAAAACGGCGTTCTGCTCATGGCATTCAAGGGATAGGATTCTGTTTAAGAATTTATTGACTTGCCGAAGTTCATCCGCGCCGGGAATGATCTGCCCGTACTCGTCAGTAATCTTACCTTTTAACCCCAGCTTTTCAATGATCGACATGCCATCAGGAACATCGCGGACGCCGTTTTGAAGTAAAATCTTGTAGTACACGGCCAGAACATCAGACGCAAACGCATTTTCTAAGTTGTCGCCAGCGGTGAATAGGCCCTGACTTCCTGTTTGACGCTGCCCTTTAGTCAAAGCCCCTAGCTGGTCTAGGCGCTTTGCGATTGTGGAGATAAAGCGCATTTGCCCTTTCAAGTCTGTAGTCACCAGCGCAAACGTGGGCGAGGTAACTTGATTGCTCCTGTGGGAGCGCCCGAAACCCTGTACCGCCGCGTCCGCTTGCCAGCCAGCTTGCAATAAATAGTGTACGCGGTGCTGCTGGTTTTTGGCCGACTTATCCGCGTGATAACTCTTGCCCGTACCCCCGGCCTTTGAGAAAACGATGATTCGCTTATCGCCGTTTTGAAATGCTGTAACGTCGGCTTGCTTTTTGTGCGCTATGTTTTCCTCTTTGGCCTTGCCGTCCTTTACGACGACACGCCTTTTTCGCCCGGTATTCTCCGCAACCATATCGCTGCCGAAATGATTGATAATCATGTCAAGCGCGGACGCGGGTACTTTAATACTGCCTAATTTGTCAAGCAGCATTTCCTTTTGCCGGACGGCCTCACGGTTGATTACTGGATTGTCCTCGCTGTCATAAACCGGCTTGCTTCTGATATTCCCGTTCTCGTCCTCATATTCCTCAAACTGAACGGTGGGGAATGAATTTTCGATATATGACATGAGCATTTGTTTAGGCGTCAAGTCAAAATCATCAAGGTCTAAATCCTGTTCCTGCAAGCGGGTAAACTCCCGCTCCTGTGCGCTTTCATTCGTACTCACAAGCTGGATCACGATGGAGTTATCATCATCTAACTGCTTTTGAATATCGGTTATCATGCTCGGCACTTGCATGGCGGTAAGAATCTGATTGAAAAACCTTTGCTCCGCGCTCCAAAAAGCCCCGTATGCCTTTCCTTTCGCCATACCGTCTTTATCTTGATTGGTGGTTTTAAGCGCCTTGTTTAAGTTTTGCAGGACGATTTGCCACGACCGCGCCAGTTCATCATATATTTGTCTTTGCTGTGGCGTCAGTTCGTGGACGATCTTATCATAAATCACATCCTCATAGGAGATATTACGGGATAAATACACGCCCATCGCTTTCATATCCCTTGCGATGAGTTCCATAGCGGCCAGTCCCCCGGCTTTGATTTTATGTACAAAATCGTCGCCATTGGGGAACGCCGTACCCTCGCCCCATAAGCCAAGACGCTCTGCGTACCGTAGGTTTTCCACTTCCGTCGCGCCGGTAGCGGAGGAATAGACGATTTTTGCCTTTGGTAAGGCTTCTTGTATCGCAAGCCCCGCCATTCCGCGCTGGCTTGCTTTTTTTACCCCCCTTGTGCCTTTCGTGGCAATGGAGTTGGCCATATTATGCGCTTCGTCAAACACGATCACGCCGTCAAAATCCTTGCCAAGCCAGTTCACTATTTTTTCAAAATTTGAATCGCTGTGATCGAAACCCTTTGACAGCGCGGAGTAAGTAGTAAAGAGGATTCCCTCGTCAATGCTCAAAGAAGCGTCCGCTTTTTGGCCCCCCTGAAACTCTGCTACTAAATCGGAGTTGCCGAACAAAGCCGTAACATCCCTTTTAGCGTCCGGGATCAACCCCCTGTTTTCGCTTAACCACACAGATTTTTTCCTGCCTTGCACATAGTTGTCTAAGATTATCCCTGTGATTGTCCGGCCCTTGCCGACGCCTGTGCCGTCGCCCAAAAAGAAACCCCTTGTATTGCCGTTGGGCAAGGTTTGGCTGTGGCTCTGCCCGGCGTAAGACACCGCTTCAAGCTGAACATCCGATAAGATGCCCTTATCAATGATGTCTCTACTAAACTTAGGCATATAGGTAACTGGCGGCGGCTGTATGGCGCTCATAGCCGCGCTTTCGCTGATATTGGCCGGGTGGGGCTGTACGTTTTTTAGTAATAGCGGCTGCGGCTCGTACTGCTCAAAAATGCTGTCGGTAAGCTCTTTTACTACTCTCGGTTTAACACTCCCAGCAGATTGTCCGCTATCAGTAGGGCCAGTTCGTCCAGTTCCGTGATCCCGGTCATTTCTTCCGTCATTTCCTCGATGTCGTTCTGCGTTGACGATTGGTGTAGGCCCATCATCATTGATATTTGCACTTCCGGGTGCAGCGTTTGGATCTCCGCTAACAGCAGCATTAAATTTTTGTGTGCCGCTCGGCTCTCGTCGATCTCTACTAACTGCGGTATCAGTTCTGCCGCCTGTGTCAGATACAGGGTTTGTTGGTCTGCGCTCCGGCCCTCTTTGCGAAGCAGGGTCAGGGTGTGTTGCTGCAATGGGCTTTTGTTCATTTCTGTTATAAATCTCAATGCTTGGCCTGTCATTCCTGATTCCTCCTAATAAATCTTGCATATCAAGCAGATTTTCTACAAACGCGGTCTTTACAGGCTCGGTTGTGGCTCCGTCTTTATCTATGACCAGCATTTGTATTCCGAACGTAGTGCCGTATTTACTGTAATTTTTTCCGTCTATGCCGATGTTCGCCTTAACATTGTACTGCTCTTTAATCTCCCTCCACCAGCTTCTAAAGGCGGGGGCGTCGTCTGCCATGCCTTGCCCGACGATGGCAACCAGCCGCCCGTTAGGAGCAAGCATTTTCAACGCTTCCGCAATGTGCTTCGCCCCGATTTTCGTATCATGGATGTTCCTTTCAGCCGATGAAGAAAAAGGCGGGTTCATAACAATGACCGTGGGCGCGATTTTGTCGCCGTGGATGTTGTTGATCTGCTCCGCGTCCTCATTAAAGAAGCCGTCAAAGGGCAGATGCTTGATAATTTCAAGGCGGCGCTTGTCAAGTTCATTTACATAAACCGTCGCGCCATCCTTTTTAGCAAACACAGCTATGCCGCCGATCCCTGCGGAGGGTTCCAGAACAATATCGCCTGTGCTTACATTCGCCGCGAAGTTAGCAAGATACGCTATGCTCGGCGGGGTGGAAAATTGCTGAAACTTCTCCATGTCGCCGGTGCGCCTTGTCTGTGAGGGCAACAAGTCAAGCATTTCTATCATAGCTTCAGGTGAAACATTGTCGGAAGATAGGATATATTGGTTTACACCAAGCTCCATTGCGTCGTATGCGTCTTTTGAAGTGAAAGCGTTGTTTGCCATTGTGTCGCCGTATGCTTTGGTTGCTGCCGCGAACAGCTCCGCGCTTGTAAACTTTTCGCCAGCTTCCAGTTTGGATTGAACAAAAGCCGCTATTGCAGTTGACGGGGTGGGCTGTGTTTCGGATATTTCCTGTTGCGGAGCGGGGGAATTGGAAACATCAGCACTTCTTTCAGCTTCCTGTTCGGCTTTCCATTGGATACCTAAAGAACGGACAATAGGTGCTATTTCTTCCCACGCAATCAAGCGATTGATTAGGGTGTTTTCTATACCCTCGCTTGTAGTAACTGCGCTTACATTGTTATGCGGCTCGGCTTTTATAACGGTCATATCGCTGTATCTACTTGCCAAATGCAAACTAATATCAGAATTGTTTGCATTTTCGTTAAGCAACGCAATAATACCGTTTCTGTTGTTTTGCGTAAAAAAGATACTTTCCAACGTACTGATTACGTCATTTCGCGCTGTTTTAAGGTCTGCGGCTGTAAAATCGGCAATGGCTGTTGGTTCTTCCGCTTCTACAATCGGTTCAAACCCATTTGCCAAACGTACCTGATTGAGAACATCTTTGGGCATTTCGTTGGCAAGTTCCAAAAAGTTTCCCGTCATTATACCGAACGACGACGCTCTAACAACGCTTGGAGTATTGCCGTATTTTGTTACCTCAATCTTTTCGCCTTTTTTATTAAAGCCGATAACGTCGCCGTGCTTGTACAGGGATAAATCAATGCTTTGAAGCTGTCTATCGTTTTCAATAAAAATAGGGGTTGGCGATTCAAGTTCCACGGCGGGGATCGTGGCGGGTATACCTTTTTCAAGGATTTCAAGCATACGTTGGGCGTTGTCAATATTTTCTTGACTTATATACCTATCGGTTTCGCCCTGCTCTATGTCAGCCTTAACTTCACTCCAAAAGTTGTTGATGTGGTTAAATAGGCCGGACTGTTCCCCGTAATAATCCCCTATATCATAATGAAAAATGTAAGTGGTTAGCTCGGTATCGTCCGGGTGGGCTTTGTAGAATAAAACTCCGCATGTTTTGTCATAGCCCATATATTCGCCGGTTCGCTTCTGCTCCGAAATAACGGATTCAACCGCCTTAAATTTAACGTCCGCTTCCTGAAACGTCATGCGGTCATATCGCTTAAACGCTGGGTTTTCGCTAAACTCCATTATGACAAAAGGCCCTGTGTAGCTTTTTGCTTCATTTTTGGCGGTTTCGTCTATAAAGCCTTGAAAATCAGCCGGAAGCGGGGAATAATCGGTCGCGGTCTGTTGGGGCTGGGCTTCTGCTTGCGCTGGGGCGGGAGCGAGGTTCGCGGCGGCTTCGGGCTGCGCGTATACCGGCGATACATCAAAACCGCCCTGTAGCACAAAATCATATAACAGATTGTATGTATTGGCATTGATATGAAACTGTTTGATTTCGTTCTCGCCGTTGTTAGTAAAATAGGTTGCGGCTTTCTCTTTATCTACGGAATCAATGAGTTTATCAAAGCGGCCAAACTGATTGATGGTTCTTTCGCTTGACACTGATCCCATCAATTCGCTTAACAGGCTTTCATCTAAGCCAAATATTTTGGCTACAGCCTTTATTTGGGCTTGTACCGGGGCTTCCTGCTCCTGTCCGGGCGTTTGGATCGTATTTGTGCCGTTGTCGAGCAGTTCTTCAAACCGTTCCCGCGATACATTGAGCGGAGAAATTTGCGGGTCAACGACAAAGTTATAATACACATCGTTGCCGGTGATTTTCTCGATAACCGCCTTTGTGGTAAGTTGCCCGAAAATATCGCCCTCACGGTAAGGTATTTGCTTCTCGCGTGTGTAGTAAACTTCCTGCCCCAACTCCGGGGCGGCGGCTTCAATAATATCTATTGAGCCGTCGTTTTTTAATACAACCACACCTAACCCGCTTTTGTTGAGTATTCCTGTACAATCGTCAAACCTAAAATTAGGTACGCTGCATACAGATACACGTTCCGGCAATCCTACATCACGGCTTGATCGGCTTAAATTAAGGAACTGCGCCGCAAGGACGGCATGGCTGTCGAGAGCCTCATAATAATCACCGGCTTGCATAAAAATAATCTTATCGCTGTGTTCAAACGAAAGGGCCTGATACCTCTGCCATCTTTGATTACCTTGATCGGTTGGGGCTGGCGGTTCTGTGGCTGCATTTTCTGTTGCCGCTTTCGGCTGCGTAAAATCCGAAAGCCGCATTTGAGTTTTATTTAATTCCTTTTCGGTGGCGCTTCTGTAACCGATGCCGTGCTTGGTATTTGACGATACTATCCTGCCTTCGTCTACCAATGTTCTAAAAACACCGTCTACATAGGAAGCGCAAATACCATCGGTTCTGCCGTCCACGCCATGAAAGCTGTTTTTGCCCTCAATCGCTAAACGCTTAACGCTGTGCCGCTTGGCGACATTGCCGCATACTCCGTAATAGCCCACATCGGTTATATACAGATTGCTCCGCTTGGTGGTAAGGGCTTCCAATAGTTCGCTTTCTATGGCTTCTTTTTCGCTGTCCAGTTTTTCGGTCAGTTCTTCGTCTGTCATGTCGTGGATTTCCCTGTAAACATCAACGGTTCTGCAAACGAATGTATCGGCGTTTTTGAACGCCTCAAACAATATTTCACGTTCTGCATTTTCGCAAACGCCGCTAAAATCCTGCGGGTGGAGGTATAGAAAACTCCTGCCTTTTGTGGCCGTGGTCGCTCCGATTCTGTCGGTATCATCTGTAATCCAGCCGTTAGCGGTAAGAATTTCGATAACTTCTTTTTCATACGCCGCACGGACATCGTTATCCCATACGGTTCTGCCGCTGCCGTCATAACCGTTTTTATCAATGCGGAAATGGGTATCGGAATATATGCCTTTTACATCGGCCTTGCCGTGTCTTTCGGGTAATGTAGCAAATATCCCGCTTGGCTGCGGTTTCCGCGAGGGTACTTGCGGCTCGGCAATACTAGCGGCGGCTTCGGGCTGGGCGGCTTCGGCGGCGGGTGGCTCCGCTCTGGCCGCCTTAAACGCTTCCAGCGCGTTAAGGTAGTTATCTTTTACTTGTTCGTCGGCCAGATCGCCGTCGCGGTAGGCTTTCATTTGCTGCCTAATATTCAGGGGTATGTCGCTGTCGCCCAAAATGTCGCCCCACGGGGTTATCATGGTAGTGTTGGTAATATAGGTGAGGTTGCCGCTGCGCCCTACGGCGTACTCGACGCCATCCTTGTTGTAGCCGATAATATCCCCATCATTGTAAAGAGCTAAATCAAAATCGGCTTTTGCCGCTTGCCAATCAACAAAGAATACCGGCTCCGGGCGTGTGGGCGCGTCCTGCGGCGGGGCCTGTGATGCGGTGGTGGCCGCGTCGTCCTGGCGGCGTTCAGGACTTTGCGCCGGATCGGTGAAATAATGGCTGTTCCGGGCGTCGCTGCGTATCAGTTCATCAAAATTGCGAACGGATAATGACTGATTTACAATACCGTCTATGCCTACAAGCGGATCGGCAATGCGAAGATTTACGCGGTAGCCGGGATTTATGTTTGTAATAACATATTGCTTTCCGTCATGGAGATAAACGGCATCGCCAACATCGTAACGCGGGGTTCCCTCGAAAGCGGCGGCGGGTTGCTGTTCCAGCGCGTCGGTTGTCAAGAATTGCCCGGCCTCAACAAGCTGGGCGATCCTCTGCTGCACTTTCGGCCACGATAAAGTAACAACATCTTCGGGCGGTTCTTCTACGGTAAAGCCTTTTGATAGAGCGACGCCGCTTTCCTCGCCCATTAGATCAATAAACCCATCCTCGCCGTCGATTCGATCAAAGGTGATTGATAACTGGCTGTATTCTTCTTTGATTAGTTGCGTGGCTTCCCGTGAACGTGGGTTTTTCTGAAACTGGCTGTTAATGCGCTGCTTGCTTTCGGGCTTTTCAATCGCCTGTATCAAGAGGGCGTCAATATCATCCTGCGTAATTTCCACTGGCGCGGCTTGTTCCGGCAGACGGCCTCCGTCCGGGGCCGGGGCGTCGGCAGCAAGAAACTCTGTAAAATGGCTGTTATTCGGGTGTAAACTCAAAAGCTGTTCAAACTCTGCCCGTGAATATTCTGCCAAAGGGTACGGGCGCTGATCTGGCGGCGATAAAAAGATTGCCTCGCCGGAATATTGGATATTGAATACCGCCCTTTCCGTGCCGTCCGGCATGTACACTATATCGCCTTTATCGTACATGCGGGGGTTTCCTCGCTCCAGCTCGTCCACGGGCGGTATGAACTGATAATAATAGATAAGCTGGGTGATATTTCGCTGTACTGCTTCCCACGGCACAGTTACCGGCTCCACACCGTCCTTTGTGACAATCAGGCCGGGTAAGTCGCCGCCATATTCGGAGCGTAGGTATTCCGCTGTGTCCGGCTCACGGGCATGGAGGCGCATATGGTCATAAACACGGCCTATACTTTCAGGGTCGCCATTCCAGCCGATAATAGCGGCGTCAATATCGTCCTGCGTGATTTCCACTGGTAGGCGGCCTCCGTCCGACGCGGCCTGTTCTAATGCCGGGGCTTCGGCGGTCAGGAATTGCCCAGCCTCGGCAAGCTGGGCGATTCGTTGATGCACTTTCGGCCACGGCAGGGTTAGGGTTGCGGCTGGGGGTCTGTCGGCAAGCGGCACATCCGCTATGCTGCCTTTTGATATGGCAAGCCCTGTGTTTTCGCCTAAAAAGCCGATATATGTGTCCGCGTCGTCCGTCCGGGGCATGGAATACGCAAGGCGGCGAAATTCCTCTTTTAGTAATTGAGTGGCCGCCCGTGAGCGCGGGGCATCGGTAAACTGGCCGATAATGCGGTCGCCGTTATGATGATCCGTAACCGCTTTCAGTAGCAGGGCGTCGATTTCCTCGTCGGAAATAGAGAAAGCGGAGGGGGCTAAATCCTCCGCTTGCGCTATGGCCTCTCGCTGTTCCTGTTCCGATGGAAATAGCTCTAGCTGTAAATCACTTCCGTCAAGATCATTTCCTCCACCTGATTGCGTAGGCTGCTCATGTGTTGATTCCATGCCGCTTGATCGGTCGCCTTGTCCGGGGGTTGGTTCTGCGCTGTCAGTTCCGTCATTAACTGCTCCAGCCGGGCCGCCGCCGTCCTGTCTATTTCCAATAGGTGCTGGTACAGCGACGCTTTCAGGGTCAGGGAATTGTACAGTATGGGCCGATGGGCTATCAGGTATTCCCGGCGAAGCTGGCCGTATTTCCCGATTTCTCCCTCTTGCTGTTCCTGTAATATCAGGTTCGGAATCAGATAATCCCCGTGCTGGAGGTATATCAAGCTGTCCATGAGAAACGCCCCTTTCAACGGCATTTTGCCGCTCGTAATTCTTAACGGTGACTTCGATTTCCCGTAATACTTGTTCGGCCAACTGGCTTGCGCCGGTTCCCAGCGCGTTTACGGCGTCGGTGGTATTGAAGTCAAAGACGGGCATAAACGCCTCGTCCGGTATATATTCGACGGGGTTAATGCCGCAGCGCGTCATAAGGATATATGTGAGGCTTACGGTCAGGGCATCGGTGTAGGCGACGCCGGTGTTAAATGCGTTTAAGTCCTCTAAAAAACCACCCTCGACGCTGTTTAGAATATCCCGCTCATTGTCGCGGAAATAATTATACGCTAGGTCGCTTGCAATTTTAATAAGAATATTGCCTAAATCGCCCTGCGTGTCAGTGTCATAGGTTTTTGCAAGGGCTTCCATGACGGGGGCTTCATGCTCCGGCTTTAGCTCCCATAGCATAGGCTTTTTATTATTTTTGCCGAATGGCACGGTGTCGGAAATATCAAAGACGTATTTCAGCTTTGGTTCGTCGCCGGTATTGTCAATCAGGGCAATGCCTTTCGTACCGCCCCTCACATATAACCGCCACGCCACGCCGTCATAATCACGCCGCCCCTGCTTGTTGTTCCAATCTTCCATTGTGGCACAGGCTTCCGCGTCGGGCCGCTGGGCGTAAATCATAAGCTGTTCGGGGAATGGGTATTTATATAGCCGGGCCGCTGTGTCCAAAAAGGAAATCCAGCGTTCCCGGCTCTGTGTTATCTGTGTGGCCGAATGGTCGGCCATTTCGGTATATTGCTGTAATTTAGTCTGCAAAGGCTATTCATCCTCCTGTCCGTCGTCATAGTCGGGGGAAAAAACAATCTCTAAAAAAATGTCGTCGGTGAGCAGTTCCAGCTTACCGGCGACGGTCTGCATAATCTCGCGGAGTTCCGGGTCGTAAACATCGGGCAAGCTCTCCTGAATATCGGCAATCAGCGCGGTACGGCTGCCGGTATTAAAAATGCACATCAGATTCATTTCTTCCACGTTAAACATATTTTATATCTCCATTCCTTTATGTTTTATTGGTGCGCCGGTTGATTGCATGGCCGCCGCTTCCTTTTGTGCGGCGGCAAGCTGGCCCAAGATGGAGGGCTTTGGAGAATCAGGTTTAGTCGTGAGGGGGTCAACAACTTTCCTGTTGGCAGGGTTATCATACACTTCCTCAATCTCGGAATCATCAATGTTTGGGCAATAATCCAAGTACATCATGGTATCTATTGAGCCGTCACTGGCATCTACAACGGCTTCTGCCACGGCCTCATATCCGAGCATTATGTCGGCAATCGCCTGAATGTTCGCCATGTATTCATCAGGCGATAAAATATCGGCGGGAACGTCGCCGGGGTGTGTGATCCAGTTTCCCCCGCTTGTTTCCTGTGAGCTTGTTTCAATGATATGCGCGGCTGCTTTTTCCAGCCTTGCCGGTAAATCATCTTCGCCGCGCTCTGGCCCGGCTTTTTCGATGAGGGTATATGAACCGTCTAAGATAAAACTGGCGAACGCAGTTTTTTTAATTTCGCCAAGAGTGGTGTCAATCATGTCGCCGTCCATGCCCTCAATCTCAATATCATGTATTCTAATTTCGTCAAAGCTGTAATACTCGCCATCTTCCTCGTCAAATCCCTCGTCGGCCTCCTGCACCACATACCCTTTCGGGTCGTGATACCGCTGGCCAACTTCCAAGCTGTCAACGATATTGAGCAGCTTTTCATACTGTGCCTGATCCCGGCGATGCTGTAGCACTTCATCATAGGGAACGACGACGCGCATATCGTTTTGGCCTTTCTGTACGGCGAACATGGCGTTTATGTAAGGCAGTTCATCCAAAAGCTGGCTTAATTGTTCCGGCCCGAAAGCGTTTGCGATATATGAATTGAGCGGCACGGTGAAGCTCCGCTCGTCCGGGCTGTTCGCTCCCTCCAGCTTGTCAATGCTTCGCATGATCTCGCTTGAATAAAACTCGCGGCGTTCATTATATAACTTGCTGGTGTGCGAATACTGGCTGCATGGTTGGGTAGACGCCTCACGATCCTTATGTGCGTTAATGAGTAAGGCGTCCAGCGCGGCGGGGTCGCGGGGTTCGGCCCGGTAGTGTGTCATTTTAGGCAAACCACGGGGGTAACGCTCGTTAAATTCCGATTTTGGCATGGTTATTTGGCTTTTGCCAAATATGGGAGGGTCTTTCAGGAACAGCCGCTTGGTGTCGGAAACAAGGGCGTTTTGCTTTACATGGTCGGCATATTTGTTTATGTCAATCTGATATAGGTTCCCATATAACTTTTCACCGTCCAAAAGGGCCGTCACTTCGACGGCATAGGCAAGCCTACGTTCGCTTTGGCACTCTGTACCGTGATAAATAACGCCGTTATAATCCCTTGTGTCTTTGTGGAATACCTCGCGCTCGGAATAACAGTCAATGCCGCCCGGATAAGATACCCATATCAGCGTCGTTTCCGTGGGGTCGTCCAGCTTGGCGGCGTGTTCCATTTGATCGAAGCCGATATTTATATCAGTTTCAAGATGAAAAAAGGTATTGTTTCGCGCTATTTCTCTAAGGACTTCGCGTAAGTCAACATTTTCAATCCGATCCAACATCATACCTCCTGTTCGCTGTTACGTTTTGGCGCGTCTTTACCTTGATCCTTACCCTGTGCCGCTTCCTTTTGGGCGTCGGCAAGCTGGGCAAGGATGGATGGCTTATCGGTTTCCCTGCCGGTTTTTCGCGCCGGTGTTTTTTTGGCGTCGGGCGCGGGGCCGGATTCCTCCTTATTGATTGCCGCTATATATTCAGGTAGGTTAATCGGTATACCAGCCCTTACATTGTCCTCAAACTCGGCCACGGTGGTAGGGGGTAAAAACTCGTTAAATCGCTGTTGCAGCCCCGCCGCGCCTGAATAGTTTTCCTCGACGGCATGGTTTAGAAAGCCTTTTATGATTTCCGTATATTCATCCCCGCTTTCAATCGCATAGGCCATCAAATTAACATTTGATTCCCGTTCCACAAAACCATCGTGATACCCATGCTGCCCGTTATCGTGTATCAATCTGTCAATGTCATGCGCTAATTTCTTGACGGAGTTTACTTCGTAGCCTGTAAAGCCCGTCAAGTCATTAAAGCCTGTGCGGTCAACATAATGAGAAGTAATGTCGCCGCCTTGCTTCATCACAATTACGTCGCTTATGGAAAGGTTATGGCCGTGAAATCCAACTTGGGGGCTTGCGCTGAACTTTGCGTAAATGCTGTCCAACGTGTCGCCCTCGGTCATGGGCGCTGTATAGATTAACTCATAATTACCACGGTGAACAGTAGGGCCATTGCCATTTAGCCGGGCATTGGCCCCCATAATATAATCCTGCATTTCCCGGCCCCCGGCAATCTGATAAATGCCGTATGAATCATTCTTGCCGTAAATGAGCATGGCCTCTTTCGTCGCCTCACTGTTTTTAACGGCGGCTTTCATTTCCTCAAATTCCCGCGACGCTTGCCAATCCTCGGCGTCAATGCCAAAAATGCCGTCGTGCTTCGTGATTTCTTCGGGTTCAAATACCGCCGCTTCGGTGTTGTCAGGGTGGAGCATGTAAATAGCGTAGTCAAGCTCATAAAGCATCATAGCCGTGTATTGCAGCAAGGGCAGCATGGACGGGTCGGTATATCCGTACAAATCCCGCTCGGAGGGGCCAATGGCGGGATCGGGTGCGATAACAGACGGCCCATCGTTTTTTATCTGTTCTTGCCGTTCTATTTGGTCTATCCGCTCCATGAGCGCCAATGGCTGCTCCGGGGTTTTGGAGTTATGGGCCATCCTCGCAAGGTTTTCACGGATGCCGTGATACATTCCATCCCGGATTGAGCTTGCAAGCCCATCTATATCTCTTGCAACCGTTTGGGGGTTATCGCGTGGTTTCCCGTTTCTGTATGTATCAAGACTGCATTGATAATAGTCTTTTGCAAATTGGTCTATGGGGTCAAGCTCTTTGGCGTCATATTCCGATGGGGTAGTAAATACCGGCGTGTCCTGCGTAGCCGAAACTGTGTGATCGTTGGAAAAAGATAAATCCGCAATCCACGTTTTAATGCTTTCCGGCAAATGCGGGTCTAATATTTTAACATTACGCTCGGCGTCGATATGAGCCACGGTGACATAATCGCCGTTCTTTTCCTCCAGCCTGTTCCAAAAGGTGAGGCCGTTCCCCATGTGTCCGTAACCTATATCGTATTTTTCTTCTGGCGCGTCCGGCGCGTGAGCTTCCGGGGCTTCGTGCTTCTTTTCATCCTGCGTTGCGGCGATTTGGGCGTCGAGTTCATCCCGGTTTGAAACAGCGGCACGGACGATCTGAACATCGGCCCATTTCCCGCCGCCGCTCAAAAGGCTGTTAATGGCGTCGCGGATTTTCTGTGCTTGATCTATCGCCCCGTCCGCTTCCTCCGGCGTCTTATAGTAACCGGCTGTGTCTTGGCCCCAGCCCTCACCACCGGCATAAAATGCCTCGGCCCGTGCATCCCATTTTTCTGCCATGCGCTCGGCCTGTTCCTGCTGGCGGGGGGTGATATAGTATGTGCGTTTGGGTTTGGCAGGGGCTTTTGGCTCCGATTGTTCCGGGGCGGGGTTGACGGAAGCCGTCTGCCGCTCGACGGGCGCTATCTGTTCCAGCTTGCCGTCGCGGTATTCGTAGCCTTGTTTTTCGAGAATTTCTAAAGTCATGGGCCTTAATTCCCCGTGATTTTTCATATCCTCGTCAATGAAAAATTGCATGGAATCCTCTTTTTCCTGCAATGCTGCGCGGTTGAGCCTGTCAGCCGCCCTATTCGCGCCGGTTTTAAGCGTATATCGGGTCACAAGGCCATTTCTGCCATGAAACACATCCTTTTCGGTGTCACGGATAAAAAATGTGTCACTATCCGGGATAACGACAAAGCGTTTTGATTTATCAGACATACGATCCTCCTTTCAGTTTCGTGAACAGGATTTGAGGGCTTACCCATTCCCGTTGCAGCTTTTTCCATCCGGGAGCCACTTCTCCGGCCTCGTCTTTATAAAGCATGGCGAACGGCGCGAAGCCAGCCGCCCACGTTTCCCATAACCGCTTTTCCGCTTTTTCAAATGTGTCGCCCTCATAACCGATCAGCACATAGCAATTCAGGCGGCGGGATGTTCTTGTAAAACCGCCATCCTGTAACAGCTTCCCGGCCTCGACAAGCGGCTCATAATCACGGGGCGTATCGTAAGCAAAATACATTCTTTTGGTTTTGACTTCGCGCAGCAGATCAACATGCCACTGTTTGAGCAAACGGGATTCAAGGCCGCCCGTGAAAATCGGTTTTTCCGGCTGCCGCTTTAGCATTTCACACACGGCGAGTATATGTTTTTCAGAACAGGCCAGCAAGTTATCATCACACACAATCCATCCGTCTGTTATGGGAAGTTCCCGCAGCCGGTAGCCCTCACGGGCAGGAACGCGGCAAAACCAACAACGGTTATGGCAGCCGCGTGAAGTGATTACATAACCTTTTTTGAGATATAGGCCGGGTGTGAAATCGGCTCCGGGGGCATTAAGGGCAGGGCCGCCCAGCTTGACGGGCAAGCCGGTTTTCGCCCACGCCTCGGCCAGCGCGTGGGCCTTTGGAAAATCATAAGTAAAGGCGACGGAAACATGAACCTCGTCTATATCGGGCAGCATATTCGGCGGCGGCGTTGTGAACGCCAGCGCGTCGTCGGGCGTCGCCTTTGTCCGTCGCGGGAACACTCTAGCTATTTTCAATCGCAAACTCCTTTCAGGCAATAGAAAAGCGCCGCTGCAAAATGCAAACGGCGCATATATTATTTGATGGTTATAGGTCAATATCTTGTTTCTTATCCTTTGCCTTTCCGGGCTGATTCTGCTCTGCCGCTTCTTTTGTGGCCTCGGCCAGCTTGCCTAAAATAGACGGCTTATCTTTTGGCGGCAGCGTTTCCGGGGCCAGTTCTTTTATTTCATCATGGGTCTGCCCATCGGTCAGGTCAGCACGGCGCGGCGGCTCATTGTTAATGATCCCGTCAACCTGATTATAGTTCCCCTCGACGCTCATTTCCGCAGTTTTCAGGTAATTGGTAATACGGTACTCCGGGGGGATTTCGCCTGTTTTCTCATATACCTCATTCCACGGATCGCCGGAGGGAAGCAAGAAACCTCTTGATGTGTGGACGCCTACATTCTGTTCCTCAAGGTTCGTGCCAAAGGCATAAAGGTCAATAGCGTTTTTCCATTGCTGGGGCATGTTCACAAGGCCGGATTCAAAGATATAATGCTGTGCTAAGTCCTCGGTATTGTGAACGTCGGGCAGCAGGATATGAAAATCCGGGTTATATGTGAAGTCAATTATTTCCGCGTTGGTGGACATTGCCCCCGGCGATTCCATAATCGCCGCCAGCGTTTCAAGCTGGGGCGGCGGCAGCCCGGCAAGCCGGGCTGCAAGGTAGTTAAGCTCGTCGATGTTGGTGTTGAGAAACATATTACGCACTCCGTCATAGGGCGCGTCAAAGTCTACCCAATAATCAACAATGATATATGGCTTATTCAAGCCGCCGATATTCTCTAAAGCGTCTTTGAGTTCTTCGCCGGTGGCCGGTAACGCAAGCGGTGTACGGTTCAGGCCACATTCAAGATAGACGCCCATGATACGGCGCGTGGGTTCCGGGGCCGGTGTCGCCGCTTCATCCTGCACGATGCCCCTGTACTTTCTTAGAGCGGTTGAATAATTCTCAATTCGATATTCCGGGGGGATTTCGCCGGTTCGTTCAAAGATTTTTTTCCACTCGTCGCCGGTGGGCTGTAGGTAGCCGTGGGAAGTAAATACGCCTTTTTCATCCTCGGCAACCCGTTTGCCTAAACGCTCCGGGTCAATGCCGCTTTTCCATTCTTCCCGAATATACATATCGTCGGATTCATACAGGACGTACCGGCCTAATTCCTCCGCGTTGCTTATGCCGGGGGTCAGGACAAAATAATCGGTGTTGTCGGCATAGTCAATAAGCTGTATAATGCTCTTAAACCGCATGGGGCTTTCCATAACGGCTTTGAGTTTTTCAAGCTGTTCGGGCGGCAGATCGTCCAGCTTTGCCGCAAGATAATTCACAGCGTTTATATCCGCTCCGATAAAAAAACTGCGTATCGTTTCATAGGTTGCGTTTATATCCGCTTTGCAATCGGATATATAATACTGCTTATCCAATGCGTCAATATCCATCAAAGCCTGATTGAGTTCGGCGGCAGTCGCCGGTAAATCCAACTTTGCGCTATCATGCCCGTAAGTGAGTTCTAGGCTTATAATGCTCATGCTGCAAGCTCCTTTCGTTTTTGGCTTTAGCCGGGGTTTGGGGTTTCCCCAACAAGCAGATTTTCCACACCGGCCACGCAGGGCCGGGAGTGGAAAATACGGATGTGTGTACACACTTCCTATGCTTGTTAGCTACTCCGTTCCCCAAAATCCAGCTTATAGTTGACGTATTTCCCCCCTGTATCGGCCAGCAACACAACCGCGTCGTAGGTTTTGCCGCTTTTCGCGGAGAAAAGGCCATTTACAAGGGTTTTCCCGTTATTCAGGAGGTCGGCGGCAATGCCTTTTGTCAGCGTCTTTTTCTTTGCGGTAAAGAATTTATCATCTTTCCACATAACAAAGCCACAGGGCCGGTTTGTACAATAGAAATTCTTTTTACCCTCCGCGACGCCGCTGGAGCAGCGGGGGCAAGTGCCGATGGCCTTTGCTTCTCCGCGCTGTTCACGGAACAGACCGGCCTTGTCCGGCAGGGGCGCGGTGTTGCCGCGCACCAGCATGGCGGCAAGGTTTTCAATGCCGCGCATAAACTCACCGGGGGCAAGGTTGCCTCTGGCGATCTGCGTCAGGCTGTTTTCCCATTCGGCGGTCAGCTTGGCAGACTTAATATTCTCCGGCAGGACGCCAATCAAGTCAATGCCTTTTGGCGTGGGTAATAGCTGCTTGCCTTTACGCTGGGCGAAGCCGGAAGTCACTAGCTTTTCAATGATGGACGCACGGGTGGCCGGTGTGCCTAACCCTCGTTTTTCGGCGTCGGGGTCAGTCAAATCCTCGTTACCCGCCGTTTCCATTGCGGCCAACAAAGTGTCCTCGGTGTAGGGTTTCGGCGGGGCCGTGGTATGCTCGGTGACGCTGGCGGCCACACCGTCAAATCTCTGGCCCTCGATAAGCGGCGGTAAGGCGGCGTCCTGCTCGTCGGCGTCGCTGTCTTTGTCATTTACCTTGTTTTTTATGCTTACCCTGAAACTCTGCTCAATGCTTTTCCAGCCATATTGCTTGACGGTCTTGCCTTTGGCTGTGAAGCTATGCCCCTCGCAATCCAAAACCGCCGCGACGGTTTCAAAGATGTGCCGGTCGGCGGTGGCGCACAAAAGCCGGGCCGCAATCAGCGCAAGGATATTTTTTTCCGATTCGGGAACGCTGGAAGTATCGGCGCTCATAAATTCCACCGTGGGGATGATGGCATGATGATCGGTGACTTTATCATTATTGATGACGCGGCCCATATCAGGGGTGAACGGCTGGCCGTGGGCAAAGGGCGGCGTTTTCATAAGGTAGGCCGTAATCCCCGACGCCATACTCCGCATGTCCTCGGTTAAAAAGCAGCTATCCGTCCGTGGATACGTTACCAGTTTTTTTTCATAAAGTGCTTGCACAAGGTCAAGTGTCTGCTGTGCCGTATACCCATAGAGCCGGTTGGCCTCGCGCTGTAAGGTGGTAAGGTCATACAGGCGCGGCGGGTGTACAGATTTTTGCTCCTGCTTGACGGAAACAACAACGGCGCGTTTACCGTCGCAAGAATCCCGCATGTTTGACGCCTCTACTTTATTCTTTATCCTATCGCTGGCAGCCTGAAAGCCGCCGCAAGCGATCCGAGTATGATAGTAGTTTTCTTTTTGAAAGCCGTTAATATTCGCGTCGCGGTCTACCAGCATGGCAAGGGTTGGCGTTTGTACCCGCCCCACATTCAGCGTACCACCGTAAAGAGTAGAAAACAAGCGCGTGGCGTTGATTCCAACAAGCCAATCGGCCTTTGACCGGCACAGCGCGGAAGCATAGAGATTGTCGTATTCCTTACCGTCTTTGAGCTTTGCGAAGCCCTCGCGGATTGCCGCGTCCTCCATGCTGGAGATCCATAGGCGTTGAAAAGGCTTCCTGCATCCGGCCCGTTCGTAGACAAATCGGAATATTAACTCCCCCTCGCGCCCGGCGTCGGTCGCGCATATAAGACTTGAAACATTGCTGTCACGCATAAGGCCGGACAGGATTTTGAACTGCTTTGCTTTATCCGCGCCGGTGGTGAGCTTCCATTGCTGCGGCAGGATCGGCAAATCTTCATACCGCCACTTTGCGTACTTTTCATCGTAGGCGGCGGCGTCCGCAAGACCGACAAGGTGGCCGACGCACCAGCTTATGATATATCCGGCCCCCTGATAATAACCGTCCTTTTTATCTTTGACGCCTAACGCCTTTGCAATGGCAAGGGCCACGCTGGGCTTCTCCGCGATCACTAATTTATGTGTACTCAAATATTATTTTCCTCCTAATCAAAATAGATGATAGAAAAAAGAGCGCAGCCAATAAAGGCGTTGCGCTCTTTTGTTGTTTGATAAGATGATGATGCCATACACCTCACAATTCTTCATTACAAATAATTATAACCCCTACAATTATTCGCGTCAAGAAGTATGCACACTCCAATTCCCCGTTTTTGGTGAGTGTGTGACATATAATTATCTAAAGGGGGAATGTTCTTTGTACGATGAATTTATTGGTGATAGGATTGCCGCTCTGCGGACAGCAAAGGGCGTTTCCGCAAGGGATATGAGTTTGTCTATTGGACAAAGCGCAAACTATATCAACAAGATTGAAAGCAAAAAATCATTTCCATCAATGGCCGTGTTTCTTTATATATGTGATTACTTTGAAATCACCCCCAAAGAATTTTTTGACGAAAGCATTGAGCATCCCGTCCAGTTAGTCGCGCTTTTCGATGAAATGAAAAGACTTGACGCTGACGCGCTGGGAACCGTATCATCCGTGGTAAGAGAAATTCTCCGCAAGAAATAATTTTACTTTTCCTTGCTCTCGCATAATCATATCCATACCAAATATGTTACATAGAATATTCAATAAACAGGAGCGCGGCCAATCAAGGCTATGCGCTCCTGTTGCTGATATGGTTAGATGTTGATAATTACAAGTTCTTTTTGCTGTGAGTGGGCGTACCGCATGGTAGAGCATGTGCCGCCTTTTTCCCGCCCGTCGTACACGGCGATCACACGCTGCGACGCCTGCACCATTTCTCGGTTGCGCTTCATATAGCAGGGGGGCGAATACTTTTCACTGTGAATGTTTATCATATCACACTCGCGGATCATTTTCCGAAATGCGGCGTCAGGGCTTGCCAGCCGCTTACGGTATGGTATGGCGGCCTCTAAACTTAGGTTGCCGTTTTCTTTTTTTAGCTCCGCTATCACGGACGCGAAAAGCAAATCCGCACCATCGGCAAAGCCTGATATGTAATGGGTGTAGCCGTCCTCCACGGCTTGTAAAACTTGCTGGCGTAATTTCTGCCTGACTTGGCTAATCCGCCCTGCTGGTATCTCCCTGTGTCCTGTTATACAACATGTTTTTATAGCCAACATCATCTCTCCAGTACATCTATGGTATATAAAACCGTATCAGCTTAGATTATAAGACATTATATATCCTATGTCAATGAATACACGATATTAAATATCGGGATTTGACCGATGGTACGACATATAATGTTATTATAGGTAGGTGAATACATAGATGTATGAAGAATTTACACAAGATCGCATTGTAGCTCTGCGAGTACAAAAAGGTGTTTCAGCGCGTGATATGTCACTTTCTCTTGGACAGAATGATTCTTATGTAAACCGAATTGAAAACAAGAAGTCGCTGCCGTCTTTACAAGGTCTATTCTATATCTGCGAATATCTTGGCATCACTCCCAAAGAATTTTTTGACGATGGCATTGAAAATCCTGCTCGGCTGAATGAAATAATAGAGGAACTCAAAAAGCTCGACGCCGACGCGCTGGCAAGTGTCTTGCCGGTGATTAAGGAGTTAAATCGAAAAAAATAGCTTGCGCTTTCTTCACTCGCGCAGAAGCACAAAAACCATACCATATACGGTATGTCAAGCTGATTTTTACCCACAATATATTGTGGGTTTTTTCGTGAAAATCATTTGCAACGGTTTGAATTTACAGGAACGGGTAAGGGTACTATCCCAACAATTCAAACTGCTCTAAACGCCTTATGCGCTGGGGAGCTTGATCCATTCGTCCATCAGACACACGCTGGGTTCAAACTGATGCGGTATAAGATGGTGTAAGCACTCGCTGTAGACGGTGCGCCGGTCGGTAATGTCAATGCCGAAACTTTTGTAAAACGCGGATTCAATGTCACGCATGATGCAGCGCATTTTGTAAAACGCCTCGCGCTGCTCGGCGGTAATGGCTTCGCGGTTGATATTGTACTTTAATGATTCCATTGATTTATAAAACTGTACCTCCGTGCGGTATGGCCGCCTGTTATCATCCATACGGCGGTTAAATTCAAAAGGGCTGGCTTCCGTGAGAATGAAGTCAGGCAGCACATATTTCAGGCTATCCATGTTGGCGGTGTTGAGCAGATATGTAAGCTCTTTTGCCTCATGGCTGCTGATCCGGCAGAAGCGGAGCAGGGAGCGGTAAAGGTGGGTATACCCTGTAAGGGAAAAACAAAAGGTTGGTATGTCAATCACTCCTGATATAAATTTCCCCGCCTCATACTTTACGAAGCGGGGATTTTGTTGTGTTTTGGATTATCATGGGGTATAATGGGATGGATAATAATGCGGATTGGCGGCGGTATAATGGAGCATCCATTTAAGGATAAGATCGTAGTGTTTATTGGCACACCACAAAAAGTTACCCGAAAAGTGGCCCGTAACGAATTGTTATATGTCGGCGGCGTCCCGGATGAAAGGATAACTGCTTTTACAAATTATGTCGTCGCGTTTTCCGGCGCGGAGAATACAAAGCTCTATAAAAAGGCTTTGCAATATAGCAAGCTATTAGTTATCCTCACGGAAGATCAGTTTGCCGATATTTTAGAGGGCAAGGCCCAGCCGCCAGAATTGCCTGAAAATGATGTTGTTTGCATCCCGTCCGCGAACCCGGAAGCGGACGCCCTAGCAATGGATCAGTTTATGTCTGACCACTTAAACCGCAAGCGCATCAACAGCATGGCGCGTCATGGCGTACCAACGCCGGAGGGTCAAGTCAAAGTAGATATGCGGCTGCTTGAAAAAAGTGTGCGCGTTGCAAGGTATATTGAAGAACAGGAATAAAAAAGAAATAATGATCGTTAAGGGCGGTGCTTATGGCAGTTTACATTTGTTATAAATGTGTATTCTGCTTTGAGCGGTCGGGGGATGTTGAGGCTTGCCCGACTTGTGGGCGGCCAAGTGTACGCCAAAATACTTACATTAACATTTTGCCGGTTATCTTCATGATCTAAAAATGCGCAGGATTATGAAGAAGTCTGATAAATAAATAGTTTAGCCCTCGAATCCTGCGCATTTTTCAATTAACGCAAGCCGCAAGCACGAGCCATTTCGTCCTCATTCCCAACCCAAAGTGGTCTTTCGTCAGTCGCAGGAGTAGGCACAGCCTCCATAGAGTCTCGGATTTGTGCAAGGGATGGTTTCGCATAGTGTGTCTTTGTAGTTTCAATTTGCGCATGGCCGAGAATGATAGAAACCAGTTCTATCGCAATACCGTCTTGGTACAGGTTTGTTGCGCGGGTTCGGCGAAACATGTGTGGATGAACAGATTTTGGGATATCGGGGCAATCAGCGCGAGCCGAATCTGCATATTGTTTAATCAATCGGCGTACATTACCGGAAGACATAGCACTTGTATTACCTTTAATCGTTGTGGAAAACAGTACAGCATCCGGCGACGAATTGGAGTGGAAAGTTTCCAGATACTGTTTTAAATGTACAACCGTTTTGTCAGTTAAAGATATTCGCCTCTCTTTATTGCCCTTGCCGTGAAGCAGTATTCCGGGGAATTTGCCCTCAAGGTTAATGTCTTTGAGTTTTATGGACAAAAGTTCATCAATCCTCATTGCGCTGTCGTACAACGTAATGATAATCGCCCTGTCGCGCATACCCATTTTTGTCATGGGCGGGGCTTTCAGAATCGCCTCCAGAGCACCCTCGCTTAGTGTCACCTTTTCTTTTTGCACTACCTTTCGAGGCCGTATGCTTGCGGCTGATAAAGCCACCGACTGGATTGATATATCTTTGTCGGCGGCGTAGTACAGGTAAGCGCGAATCGCAGATGTGCGAACATTTATGGTAGACGGCTCGCTGCCGCCTTGTTCCAGATATATCCGGAAATTGAAAAGCAAATCCTTAGTGCAATCTGAAAACTTGAACTTAGCAATGGATACGCGCATCTCATCGGTCAGATAACGGCGAAATAAGGTCAGCGAATCCCTGTAAGATTCAACCGTATGCGGACTGCGGCCTTCTTGCTTTGGCAGATATACGCTGAGAAAATCCCATGTATAAGAGAAAAACAGCAAAGGCATCTGCGGCTTAGATTTCCTCATAAGCGTATACCTCCGGAATCACGCGGCCAGATATTGTATCTTTCTCCTTGATTGCGGAAAACGCATTATCTACCAGATGATAGTAATAAAAAGTTTCAGACGGAGTCTCGTGGCCAAGATATTTGCTCAAATATGGGAGTAATTCCTGTGTGTCCAACCCGCGTTGTATCCAGTCATTTAGCCGCTCAACAACAAATGCGTGTCGCAAACAATGGGGTGTTGGTCTTTTATCGGCATTTGTGGAAAACGGCAAGCTATTCCAACATTCCTTGAACCTGAGCTGTATAGCAGCGGCAGATAATGGGTCTCCAGTGTCATGCCCAGGGAAAAGCCACGGCGATAGAGGTGCTGCCTTTTCAATATAAAGCCGATAAT
>Ga0099364_10002105_pt1 | contig 32082 bp, 25 predicted proteins | sample TergutTh196P3_FD_73070 | JGI IMG/M metagenome (GOLD analysis project Ga0099364, IMG submission 73070) | Microcerotermes parvus P3 segment gut microbial communities from Pointe-Noire, Republic of the Congo - Th196 P3 | ecosystem: Host-associated > Arthropoda: Insects > Digestive system > Gut ... | reverse complement strand
TATAAAGGATCTGGCTGCCGAAGCCGTTGGGCCACCAGAGTTCAGGCTTTTCTATTTTGGCGTTTTGCTTTCCGGTACCGGAAAGCATCGGTGAGCCTGAAAATTCTTTTGATTTGCCCTTTGGGTCTGTGACAATAAGCTTCCAGGAATAATCAGTGTTTTGGGAGCCCTTCGGACCTTTGGGCAGATCCGTGGCGCTGTCTATCTCCACGGAAATGTCCAGTTCCACCGAATCTTTTTTGTGCTTTTGTCTTATGTAGACTGAATCAATGCGGGCCATGCGTAAACCCACAAGACTTATGTCACGCCAGATACCTGCGTCAGGAAGCCGGGGGCCCCAGTCCCAGCCGAACATGCAGTGGGCCTTCCTTAACTGGGGAAAGCCGTCCAGGGCATCCGAAGAACCGTCAACCTTGATTTTTTTATCCGCTTGCGCGGCAAATTTTATTGGAGAGCGAAAAATAATTTTAAGCTCGTTTTTTTCCTTTTTCAAAATTTTAGAAACATCAAATTCCCAGGTCCTGTGCATATTGTCGGTATGGGCAATGGGCTTATTGTTAAGGCTTATCTCCGCCAGGGTATCAAGGCCCTCGCAGCGAAGCAGAACGCGGTCCATGTTAAGGAGCTTTTGCGGAACGGAAAATTCAGTCCGGTATTCGTAGTCGCCTTCCAAAAGGGCAAAGGCTGCATCTTCATTGTCCCGCCAGAACGGGTCTTCCATCTGCCTGTTTTGCAGTAGATCGCTGTAGACCGAGCCTGGAACCCTGGCCGGCAGGTATTGGCCGCCTCCGAGTTTTTTCATTTTCCAGTTATCGTGAAGTTTTTGGGTAAACATGGTAAAGCCTCATGGTAAAATATATTAACTTGAGTATACCCGCATAATTTTTTTCGTCTATCACCCCGGCGTGCCTGGCTGAGATCCTGGCAACATTCGCCTTAACTGTGGTATTATTCTTTTAGAGCCGGATGGTTAAAAGGAGGCGGAGCTTTGAGTACTATAGTTGGTTATATAATTATCGCTGTATCGATATCTTTTGCCATTGTATCGTTGGTGGTGCTGCTGTTTGCGTCAAGACAGTTCTTACAACACATGAAGAAAAAATGGAGCAATTAGCTCACTATGGGGAGTAGTGGATTTGCCTTACAGCCCTCAGCGTCCTGCTTCGGGCTTTCAGGCCGCGGTTTTTGCTAAACCGGCATCCATGCCGGTTTACCGATTCGAGGCTGCGATGTCTCGCCTCTCATCGGCCGCAAAAACCGTTCAAATCCACTACTCCCCACAAGTTTTTCAAAGTGTTGCCTTTACTTGCCGGGTATAAAAAACGGTACAGTGGTGACTATACTGGATGGGTTGGGGAGTAGTGGATTTGAACCACTGAAGGCGTCGCCAACAGATTTACAGTCTGCCCCATTTGACCACTCTGGAAACTCCCCGGTATCAAACAACCGCCAATAGAGCCGCCTTCCGGAATCGAACCGAAGACCTCATGATTACAAGTCAAGTGCTCTGCCAGCTGAGCTAAGGCGGCGTTGAAAGCTGCATATTACTACCATGAACGGGAAAAATAGTCAAGAGTCATCTTGTTTTTGCTTCCAAAATGCTTTACACTATGCTTGTATGAAAAAAACCATGAAACTACAGGTGCGGATTCTGTTGTTTTTCACCTTTTTTATTATCGCACTTTCAGCGATAACCACCACTCGCGGGGTAATGGGGACACTGGACGTTGCCACGGCCATTTTTGTCAAAGAGGGGCTTGACTATGTCGAAAATGCTGTTGCCCTGATCGATGGAGACAGGTTTGAGGCACTTAATAGAAGCCTGGACGAAACTGACCCCTTTTATGAACGGACAAGGCTGGAACTTTTTAGAATTTGGGAAACCAGTCCCTTTCTTTACTTTTTTACAACTGCGCGCGGCGGGGAAACGGGGTTCCGTTATGTAATAGACGGCTCCGGGGAATATGGCTCGGACATTTTCTCTTTTTTGGGTGATGAGATTGACCCGGAAGATTTAGACTCCGGTTTTTTCAAGACATGGGAGACCGGTATCGGCCATCCCAGTCCCCTGGTCATAAGCGAATGGGGTTACCTCATCTCCGTCTACGAACCCATATTTAATTCAAGCGGTGAAGTTGTGGGAGTAGTGGGCGGTGATTTTGACGCGGAGTTTCTATACTTTGTTCTTAGAGACCAGATAATTGAAAAGATAGTTCTTGGCTTAATTTTTGCCCTTGCCGGCGTTCTTATTTTGTTCTTCCTGATACACCCGGTCTTTTCCCGCCTTGGCCGGATCAGCTCGATTTTATCGGTTCTTTCCAAGGGCGGGGGGAACCTTTCTGACCGAATAAAAGTCCGCCGCAAAGATGAAATTGGCAATATGGCCGACCTCTTTAACAAGACCCTGGACAGGATCTGTGAGATGGTGATCCTTGTAAAAGATCAAAGCGTTAACCTTTCCAATGTGGGAAACGAGCTTTCTGAAAACATGAACCAGACCGCGACGGCTGTTTCCGAAATAAGCGAAAGTATTCAAAAAATCAAAAACCAGGTTTCAAATCAGTCTGATTCGGTGACCCAAACCAACACAACCATGGAACAGGTTATGGAAAGTCTTGACCTCCTTAATAAGCAGGTGGAGGATCAGACCGAAAGTGTCGCCCAGTCTTCTTCCTCTATTGAGGAAATGCTTGCCAATATCGAGAGTGTTACAAAGACCCTGATCAAAAACGCTGACAATGTTGAGCAGCTAATTACCGCCTCTGAAATCGGGCGGAACAGCCTTGAGGAGGTTTCCCAGGACATACTGGGAATTGCCAGGGAATCTGAGGGGCTTTTAGAGATCAACGCCGTAATGGAGAATATTGCCAGCCAGACCAATCTGCTTTCCATGAACGCCGCTATCGAAGCCGCCCATGCCGGGGAAGCCGGAAAAGGTTTCGCGGTGGTAGCCGGGGAAATAAGAAAACTGGCCGAATCTTCCACTGCCCAGTCAAAAACCATTTCTGAGGTTCTGAACAAGATAAAAGAATCCATCGACAAAATAACCAAATCTACCGGAGTTGTTTTGACAAAATTCCAGGATATTGATACAGAAGTGCGTGTCGTTTCTGAACAGGAATCCAATATTCGAAGCGCCATGGAAGAGCAGAGCATTGGAAGCAAGCAGATCCTTGAAGCCATAGGCCGGCTTCAGGAAATTACCCGGCAGGTAAAGGAAGGTTCCGCGAAAATGCTCGAGGGGAGCCAGCAGGTTATCATGGAAGGCAAAAACCTTGCCGCCGCAACAAGGGAGATAGGCGATGGCGTCAACGAGATTGCTTCTGGCGCGAATTACATTAACTCTGCGGTGGGACGGGTTCGCGGTATCAGCGACAACAACAGGGAGCATATCAGCGCCCTGTCCAAAGAGGTCGGGCGTTTCAATGTAGAAAGCACCAAGGAATTCGTTTGGGACAAAACCTTTGCGGTGGGGCATGAAATGATTGATGCGGAGCACAGGGAACTCTTTGCCGCAATCAACAAGCTTATACGCTCCTGCAGCCTGGGCCAACGGAAGACCTTTGATGAAAGCATAGATTTTTTGAAAAACTATGTGGACAAGCATTTTGGCGATGAAGAAGAATTACAAAGAAGCGTTGAATATCCGGATTATCCCAACCATAAAAAGATACATGATGCTTACGAAGATCTTATAGCACAACTGGCGGCCAAGTGGCATGCCGCAGGCCCGTCGGAAGAAGTTATGAAAGAAGTGCGGGCCAAGGTCGGGGACTGGCTGATTAGCCACATTAAAGCCCAGGACGTAAGGCTTGGGGCCTTTATTCGAAGCAAGAAGTCTTAATCTATAAGGTGAGCCGCGCAAACCGCAGCCCCCAGAGCATCGGAGGCGTGATCCGGTTTTGGGATTTCTTTTAAGCCAAGTATCAAGCGCAGCATTTCCTGAACCTGACTTTTGTCCGCCTTGCTTACACCGACAACCGCCTTCTTGATGGCATTGGGAGCCAGCTCCCGGACCGGAAGCCGGTACGAGCCCAAAGCCAGATGAAGAACCCCGCGGGCTTCGGCTACAGACATGGCACTGGAAATATTCTTGCCAAAGTAAAGACTTTCCATTGCCGCTTCGGTGGGTTTATATGTCTTTAATATTTCAAGAAAAGACTGGTGAATGTGTACCAGACGCTCCCCTCGGGGCATTTCTGAGCTGGTCTCTATGCAGCCATGGGCAATGTAATGAAGTCTTCCCTGGAATAATTCCAGCACACCCCAGCCGCTTGAAGCCAGCCCAGGATCAACGCCGATGATCCTGCGCTTACTCTGATTCAAACCCTTCGGGGATGCTTATATTGGAGTAGACGTTCTGGACGTCATCGTTTTCTTCGAGCCTGTCAATCAGCTTAAGCACCTTGGCAGTTGCATCCTTGTCCAAGGAAACATCCGTCTCCGCAACCATGCTGATTTCTGCGTTCATGGTTTCAAAATTCTTTTCCGACAGGGCGTTCACCACGGCCTCAAAATCTTCCGGAGCGCTGCTTACCTCGATAATGCCCTCCGAAAGGGAGATGTCTTCGGCCCCGCCCTCCAGCGCTGCCTCCATCACCTCGTCCTCGCTGTACTTTTCGCCGTCCAGGGTGATAAGTCCCTGGCGCTTGAAAAGCCGGGACACGGAACCGGCTGTGGCTAACTGCCCGCCGGACTTGGTAAGAATATTCCGCACATCGGCCGCAGCCCTGTTCTTGTTATCCGTTAGCACCTCAATAAGCAGCGCCACTCCCCCGCCGGCATAGGCCTCGTAGGTGAGTTCCTCGTAGCTCATTCCTTCCAGTTCCCCGGTGCCCTTCTTGATGGCCCTGTCGATATTGTCTTTGGGCATGTTGGAAGAGCGGGCTTTCAGGATGGCTGTTCTGAGCCTGGGATTAGAGTCGGCGTTTCCGCCGCCCATCCTGGCGGCAATGGAAATCTCCTTAATTAACTTGGTAAAAATCCGGCCGCGTTTGGCGTCCGCAGCCCCTTTCGCATGCTTGATTGTAGCCCATTTGCTGTGACCAGACATATTTTCTCCTTCCTAAGCAGACACCTCTAACGCATAACTGAAATAGGGAATACTTACGGTGTCAACATAAGGGTAACCGCTTAAATAACTACTTTAACGTCGACTTTACCTTTTTGAATGGCTTTTTCGATATTATCCTGATACATCTTGCCGTACCAGTCATAGCTGAAGGGCGTCTTGGACCGGGCCACAGGCTTTATCTGGTATTCCAGCCTATCCCTACAAGACTCACAAACATCCCTGTGAGCTATGTGGAAGTAAGTGCGTCCAGAAATAGCGTTAGTGATATCAGCCTTACAAATATCGCAGTTAAGGGTCTTCATAGCAAACTCCTTCTAAGTTATGATTAATGATTATTATATCATTAACATAAAGGAGTATATCCTATTGCGTGAAAAAAGTCGAGAGGAAAACGGGTGAAAAACGAAAAATTCTTGATTGATAACAGGGAATACAGCCCTCAAAGGCTTTTGATCATCGCGGAACTGGGAAGCTCCCACGGCTCAGATCCGCTAAAGGCCGCGGAGCTTATCGAGGCGGCGGCGGAGGCCGGAGCGGACTGCGTTAAGTTCCAGATGATCTATGCAGACGAGATATTGCACCCAAATACGGGAGAAGTGGCGCTGCCTGGCGGGAATATAAAGCTCTACGATCGCTTCAAGGCACTGGAAACAGAGCCGGATTTCTTTGCAGAGATGAAAGAAAGGGTCGAAAAGAGGGGCCTAATCTTCCTTTGCACCCCTTTCGGCCTTAAAAGCGCCCGGGAACTCCGTAAATTGGGGCCAAAATGCCTAAAAATCGCCTCGCCAGAGCTGAATTTCACTGCCTTGCTAAAGGAAATCGCCTCTTACGCCCTGCCTACCCTTCTTTCAAGCGGCGTTTCAAGCTTGGCTGACATAGAAGAAGCCCTGTCAACCCTGGCCGCCAAGCCTGAAGCAGGGCACGAAGCCTCCCCTGTCTGCCTGCTCCACTGCGTTACCGCCTATCCTGCACCGGAAAAGGACTACAATCTGCGTGTTTTGCAGAGCCTAAGGGCCGTCTTCGGCCTTCCCGTCGGCCTAAGCGACCACAGCCTTGACCCCTGCCTGGTTCCCGTCCTGGGCGCCGCCATGGGTGCAGCCGTAGTCGAAAAGCACTTCTGCCTGAGCCGCAACGACCCGGGCCTTGACGACCCCATCGCCCTGCCCCCCGATTCCTTTGCCCGGATGGTCCTTGCCCTGCGCCAGGCCGAAAAAGCCACAGCGGAAGAAAGCATTGAGGCAATGTGCCGGGAATACGGCAGGGAAACCGTGGAAAGCGTCCTTGGGGACGGCATTAAGCGCCTTGCCCCCTCGGAAAAGGCCAACTACGGGCGGACAAACCGTTCCATCCATGCCCTGCGCGACATTGCCCAGGGGGAAATCATTGAGCCGGACATGTTTGCCTCACTTAGAACCGAAAAGCTCCTCCGGCCCGGCCTTCCCCCTTCCTGGGAAGAAAAGCTCACAGGCCGCAGGGCACGGGCGGTCATAGCCGCCGGGCAGGGAATCCGCTTTGAGGATGTTTAGTTAGCAAAAAAAAGGCTCCAAAAATGCCTCTTATCTTTTTTCTTTTCTCTGTTATATACTCTGCCTAGAATGAGCGACTTTATCGAACCCAAAATCTTAAAGGGCTTTCGTGACTTCCTGCCGGCGGCGGAAATCGCGCGGCAGAACCTTGTTGAGAAAATAGAAAACTGCTTTCGTTCCTATGGCTTTTTGCCCATCGACACTCCCGCCCTGGAATACGCCGAAATACTTCTGGGCAAGGGCGGAGGGGAAACGGAAAAACAGATTTACCGCTTTACTGACAATGGGGAGCGGGATGTGGCCCTTCGTTTTGATCTAACCGTCCCCCTGGCCCGTTTCCTTGCGGCCCACAGGGCGGAGCTAAACTTCCCCTTTAAGCGCTACCACATCGCCAAGGTCTGGCGGGGGGAAAACACCCAGCGTGGCCGTTACCGGGAGTTTACCCAGTGCGATTTTGACATCCTTGGAAGCACCAGCGCCGCCAGTGATTTTGAGATACTCCACATCATGTACAACACCCTGCGGGCTGCGGCCGGCGGAGAAGTGAAGATACACATTAACCACAGGGGGCTTTTTAACCGTTTTCTTGGCCGCCTTGAGCTGCTTGACAAATCCGTGGCGATACTAAGAACCGTGGACAAGCTGGCGAAAATCGGCGGGGAAGAAACCCTGCAGCAGTTGACAGAAATAATTGGAGAAGAGAAAGCCGTTAAGGTACTGGAATTCATAGGACTTTCCGGCGGCTTTGAAAAAACCCTTGCGGCCATGACTGCCGCTGCCGGGCCGGGCCCTGAGTCCGAGCACCTGGCGCTGATCTATCGATACATGCTTGACTCTGGCATAGCAGGTTCTATCGTTCTTGACCCTTCCATCACAAGGGGGCTGGATTACTATACGGGGATAGTTTTTGAGTCCTTTCTGGCCGAGCTGCCGGAAATCGGCTCAATTTGCTCAGGGGGCCGCTACGACAACCTGGTGGGGCTTTACTCTAAAGAAAGCATACCCGGCGTGGGTACAAGCATCGGCTTGGACAGGCTTCTTGCCGCCCTTGAATCCCTGGGCCGTCTCCAGCCGCGCCAATCCTACGCCCTAACGGCCATTGCCTGCCTTGCGGAAAAACATGGCGGCGCCTACCAGGCCCTGGCGGAGCGGCTGCGTAAGGAAGGCATCGCCTGCGAAGTTTTTCTTGAGGAGGAAAAGCTTGTTAAGCAGTTCCAGGCAGCAGAGAAAAAGGGCATCCGCTGGCTGCTCATCCCGGACGCGGAAAAGCCCCTGGACGGCCCCATTACGCTTAGGGACATCTCCAAACGTGAAAACCGTGAGGGGCTCACTATCGAAGAACTTGTTGGGATATTAACCACTCCTCCATCGCCTGCTTAAAGGCCGCTGACGAGGCGGCGATGATCTTCTCGTCCACGCAGTAGGCAAAGCGCAGCCAGCCGCTTTTGCCGAAGCCGGAGCCGGGGACTCCCAGGATAAGGTGCTTTTTCAGATGCTCCACAAATGCAAGATCGTCCCCGCCGGGAACTGTTCCCCTGCGGGGAACTTGGCAAAACAGGTAAAAGGCGCCTTCGGGTTTGGCGTACTCAATTCCCGCATCGTCTAGAACCTTGCAAAAGGCGGCGCGGCGGCGGGCGTAGATCTCCAGATCCGCTTTGACAGAACCAAGCTCCCCCACCACGCGCTGCATCAGGGCCGGGGCGTTCACAAAGCCCAGAATACGGGTGGCATAAGCCAGGGCGGCAAGAAGATTATCCTTCTCGTGTATTAGTGGCGCTACGGCTATGTAGCCTATCCTCTCGCCAGGCAGGGAAAGGCTCTTGGAGAAGGAGCTGACCACAATGGATTCACTGTAAGCAGAAAGAACAGGCGGAACCTCAATTCCGTCGTAGGCCAGATCACGGTAAGGCTCGTCACAGACCAGGTAGGGCGCGCGGCCAGAGTTCCTGCCGTGTTCCTCCAGGGCGGCGGACAACTGGGCAAGGCTTTTGGCGGAGTAAATCCTTCCCGTTGGGTTATGGGGGGAGTTGATAAGCACCGCCGCTGTTTTCTGTGAGAGCTTTGCCTTTATTGCCTGTACGTCCAGGGCGAAATCCGGCAGGGAATCAACTTCCACCAGGCGTCCGCCGTGGTTTGCTGTGTAGGGCCGGTACTCCATGAAAAAGGGCCTTGAAACAATCACCTCGTCGCCGGGGTTTAAGATGCACTTAAAGACAGCATTGAGCCCCCCGGCAGCGCCGCAGGACATGACAATGTGGGAGCCGTCAAGGTTAACGCCCTGCTCGGCTGAGGCCTTGGAAGCCAGGGCTTGGCGCACTTCGGGGAAGCCGGCGTTGGGCATATAGCCGTGGGAGCCTTTTTTGCCTTCGTTAATCAATTTCGTCAATGCCTGGTAGAAAGCCGCAGGCGGATCCAGGTCGGGGTTGCCCAGGGAAAAATCAAAAACATTTTCCGCGCCATGTTGTTTTTTCAACTGGGCGCCTTCCTCGAACATTTTCCGGATCATTGACTGTGAACCCAGGGTTTCCCGTATGGCATCCGCAATGGGCATAAAAACTCCTTAACTAAACCAGAGTACGGGCAATCCTGGCAATGTCTGCGAAAACACCGGCGGCGGTTACCTGGGCTCCGGCGCCAGGGCCTTTGATAACCATGGGCAGTGACGAATAACGCTCGGTAGTGATTACAACAATGTTATCCGAATCCACAAGGGATCTAAAAGGACTATCCGCCTTTTCCTCCCTGATGCTTAGCCTGGCGCTGCCTTCCTCTATGACCGCGACATAACGCAGGGCCTTCCCCTGCTCCGCAGCCCGCGAACGGCGCGCCTCAAAGTCCCCGTCGGATTTTTCAAGCTCCTTGAAAAAGGCCTCCACATCGGGGGCCTTTAAGCAGGCAGCCGGCAGGATGGGCTCGATCTCCACCGAGGAAAATTCCAGGGCATCGCCGGCCAGGCCGCATTCCCTGGCAAGGATCAGCACCTTGCGGGCCGCATCCATGGCGTTAAGGTCGTCGCGGGGGTCAGGTTCGGTATAACCCTTCGCCTTGGCATCCCTTACAAGGGCGGAAAAACTTTTGCTCCCGTCAAAATTGTTAAAGATAAAACTCAAAGTCCCGGATAGAACCGCCTCGATACGTTTTATTTTGTCGCCGGAAAGTGCCAGATCCCTTAAGGTTGAAATAAGCGGGAGGCCGGCTCCAACGGTGGTTTCGTAAAGGTATGGGATTCCCCGTTCCAGGGAGTAATTTCGGAGTTTTTTATAGTACTCGAAAGAAGAGGTATTTGCCCGCTTGTTTGGGGTGATAACGGCAATGGCTGTCTTTAGTATCTTTGCGTAGCTCATTGCGATTTCATCGCTGGCGGTGCAATCGCAAAAGGCCGAATTGGGCAGGTTAAGGCCCTTCATCTTTTCGATAAACAGTGGCAGGGAATACTCTTCTCCTCCCTTGGGCATCCCATCGCCCCGCAAGAGCGATCTAACCGTTCCAGGATCAATGCCCGCCGGATCAAAGATCATACGTCCCAGCTCTGCGGCCCCGGCCAGGTTGATCCGTATTTTGTGATTCTCCGCGAGGATCTCCCGCTGGGCGGCTATCTGCTCCAGAAGGGTTCCGCCGATATTGCCCATCCCGATAAGAAAGAGATTGACCGAGCGCAGGCCGGCCAGGAAGAAAGCTTCGTGGATGGCGTTTAAGGCCTTGGCCTCATCCTGCTTTGAAATTACCGCAGAAATGTTTATCTCCGAAGAGCCCTGCACTATGGCTATCACGTTAACACCGTTTTTGCCCAGGGCGTGAAAGACCTTACCGGAAATGCCCGATGTATTTTTCATCCCCGAGCCCACTACGGCAATGATGGAAAGATTCCCCTCGCTTACCGGCTGATCGATTACTCCCCCGTCAATTTCCCGGCTAAACTCCTCCCTGATGGCCTCCTCCGCAGCGCTTACATCGGCGGGAAGCACGGCAAGGCAGATTGAATACTCGCTGGAACTCTGGGAGATAAGTATCACGCTGATCTTCCGCCGGGCCAGAGCGCCAAAGAGCCGGGACGAAAAACCGGCCACACCAACCATGGCCGGCCCCTGGACGCGGATAAGGGCCACAGGGCTCATGGAGCTAATCCCCCGGATGGCGTAGGGGCCGCTCTCCGAGTCCTTTACTATCAGGGTTCCCTTGGCGCCGGAATTAAAGGTGTTTTTTATCCTGATGGGAATTCCCCTCTCCAAAGCCGGGCGGATGGTAGGCGGGTAGATCACCTTTGCGCCGAAGTGGGAAAGCTCCATGGCCTCCTCGTAGGAGATACTGTCGATGGGAAAGGCGTTTTTTACCTGCCGGGGATCGGCTGTCAGGATGCCGTCCACATCGGTCCAGATCTCAACCTCCTTTACACCCAGGGCCGCGCCAAATAAAGCCGCGCTGAGATCCGAGCCTCCCCTTCCAATGGTGGTGGATATCCCATCATCGGTACTGGCAATAAAGCCTGTAAGAATAGGAAGCTGCTTCAAAGAATCGAACCATGGACGGATAAGGGAAAAACTCTTCTCTTCCTGTACCAGAGCCTTGCCGAAAGAGGCGTTGGTTTTTATTAACGGCCTTGCATCAACAAAGACGGCATCAATCCCCCTGGCGCAAAGTATTGAGGCAAGAAACCCTGCAGAGAACCGCTCTCCAAAGCCCATTATTAGATCAAGGCTCCTTGGAGAAAGCTCACCTAGAATGGAAACCCCTTCAAGCACTTTTTGGAGTTCAGAAAATTGTCCATTAAAAAATTCTTCTGCCTTTTTAAGTTCATTACCGGAAAGAAAATGGCCGGCTATCTCCAGGTGGCGTTTTTGGATTTCCTTTGCCGTTTCAAGATAGCTCTCTGCAGCCGCAGAACCGGCACCTGCGGCACTCCGGCTTATTTCTATCAGTTTGTCGGTCACCCCTGAAAAAGCCGACACGACCACTGCCGCGATTTCTTTCCTGCGCTCCGGCTCTTTGATAATTTCAATTACACTTTCCAGAGCTTTCGCAGAGCCCATGGATGTACCGCCAAATTTCAAAACAAGCATATTAACTCCGTCTGTGAATAATAGTGAAGTTTTTGTATAATAATAACTAGATGGAAAAAAAACAACGCCGGAATGATGAAGTTAAGAAACGAAGCTACCTGGACTGGGCTGCCACGGCGATTCCAATGGTTTTAACGGAAGAAAACGGGCTAACTTACGGCAATCCCTCCTCTGTCCACGGCGAAGGCCGTATGGCAAAAGCCGCCCTGGAAAGCGCCCGCTCCCGCTGCGCGGCGGTTCTGGGGGTTCCGGCCAAAAAGCTTTACTTTAGCTCAGGCGGGACAGAATCCAATGCAATATTCCTCCATTCGCTATTATTAAGAAAAGGCAATGGCCGCCTGCTTTACTCCGAGCTTGAGCACCCATCTGTGCGGGAAACCTGCCAGATGCTAGGGAAACTGGGGCTGCCTGTAGCTACCATTGCCGTTGAAAAAGACGGCAGAGTCAGCGAGGCTACTTTGTCCAGAGCCCTGGAAAAGTACCCTGACACGCGCTTTGCGGCGGTCATGGGCGTAAATAACGAAGTAGGCAGCCTTATGGACATAAAGGCCCTAGTTTCGCTGATTCGCTTGAGGCAGAAAGAAACAAAGGCCCCCATACATTTCCACGCAGATATGGTTCAGGCAATAGGCAAGGTGCCGGTAGAGCTATCTTCCTGGGATTTGGACTCTGCCTCCTTTAGCGCACACAAACTGGGCGGCCCCAGGGGCATAGGACTTTTGTACCTGAAAAAACCAATTGAATCATTTTACGCCGGCGGCGAGCAGGAAGGCGGCATAAGGCCGGGAACTGAAAACACATCCGGCGCCCTGGCACTGGCGGAACTTTTGGAAAAGCGCGCCAAACCTGAGATCGTAAAGCTTGAAGAAGCAAAGGCCGCCGGGCGTTTTAAATACCTAATCGAAGGGCTTAAAAAAATTCATTCAGCTAATGGACTGCCCCGCTGCAGCCTTATTCCGGAAGACAGGGAAGAAGATGATGAGCGTTTTTCACCATGGATATTACAGGCCCGCTTCCACGATGTGCCGGGGGCGGTTATGGTCCGGGCCCTGGATGAGGCGGGGGTCGCAGTTTCCACCGGCTCCGCCTGTTCTTCAAACTCCCCGGAGCGGCCGGTCTTAAGCGCCATGGGGATAGACGAGTCCGCCCGGCTTGAGGGAATCAGAATTTCCCAGGGCTGGCTGACGGAGATGGAAGACATGGATGCCCTGCTGTCGGGTATCGAAAAGGCGCTTTCTTTTTTATGATGATGAACCCATGACGACAAAGTATCTTATTAAGCCCGGAGAGCTGGCCCTGAAAAAGGGTAACCGCAGAAGCTTTGAAAACATACTCAAGCGGAATCTGGCACGTTTGCTTAGGGGAACGGGCGCCAGTATCCATCTGTATAACGGGAGGACTGTTGTCCAATGCCAAAAGGAGATGGAGGCCAGGGTAGAAGATGCCCTTGACCGCCTTATGGGAATTTCCAGCTGGGCGAAAACAAGAACCGTAGAAAAAACCGCCGATGCGGTAATCTCTGCCTGTGTGGAAGAGGGAAAGCTGCTTAGGGAAAAGGGCATCGGCAGCTTTAAGATCGAGGCCAAAAGGACGGACAAAAGCTTTCCCCTTGACTCCTACCAGATCCGCTGCCTGGCCGGGGAAGCCGTAAGAAAGGCGGTTCCGGAACTAACTGTGGATGTGCGTAAACCGCAAAGTATTATCGAAGTTGAAATCAGGGAGAGGGCCTATATTTTCGCCGGTGTCCGCCAGGGAAGAAAGGGGCTTCCCGTTGGGAGCGCGGGCCGGGCCCTGCTTCTCCTTTCCGGCGGCATTGACTCTCCGGTGGCCGGTTACATGATGGCCTCCCGCGGAATGGCCCTGGACGCGGTTTACTTTCACGCCCATCCCTACACCCCAGAGGGGGCAAGGGAAAAAACCGTAAAACTGGCGGAAATTATTGGCCGTTACGCCATGGGCATAAGGCTCTTTGTGATCAGCTTTACCGCCGTCCAGACAAGAATAAAGGAAAGGGGGGAGGAGGCCTGGAAGACAGTTCTTCTTAGAATGGCAATGATGGAATGCGCGGAAAAGCTGGCACAAAAATGCGGCAGTAAATGCCTTGTAAGCGGGGAAAGTCTTTCGCAGGTGGCAAGTCAAACCATAGAAAATATTTCCTGCACCCAAAGCCGCATTAAGCTCCCCGTATTGCGGCCCCTAATCGGCATGAACAAAGAAGAGATCATCTCCATTGCCGCAAGCATCGGAAGCTACGAGACATCAATACTGCCTTACGAGGATTGCTGCGTTATTTTCACGCCAAGACACCCGGTACTAAGGGGAGACCCGGCAGAGGCAGGGGAACTCTACGAGGCCCTTGAGATCCAGCCCCTGATAGAAGAAGCCCTGAGAACTGCGGAATCTGTTTACTGTTAGCCTGCGGCCTTTGCCTCGGCGGCCTTAACGTAGGCAGCCATGCGGAAATCATCACCCTTGATGTGGTTGAGCAGCCAGGAACCGACTGCGGAACTCACCTCACCGATGACTGCCTCTGTGGGGCCTTCGTCTCGGACCTTTTGGACCAGCTCACCGACCTTGCCTTTAAAGTCATCGTGGAGCCGTTTGTGATTTAGATAATCGGGGTACTCGTTATCGACCTGCAGCTTTTCCTCATCGGAAAAATGCTTGATGGCATAGCCGGTCAGAAAGTCGAGGGTTTCCATCACAGCAGCATCCCCCTTGCCGCTTTTACTGGCTTCCATGAGGTTATTAACCGCATCAACTAGCTGCTTATGCTGCTTGTCTACTTTTTCGTAGCCCGATTCCAGACTGGAATCCCATTGGTACGCCATTGGATCCTCCCATTGGTACATAATATTATCCCCCCTATTCAAGTGGTGGGAAAAAACCCGTACTGTCCCTGCCTGATCTTTCCATAAGATAGACCTCAACATCAAGGGGCAGGTAGGCTCTTCCAAAGTTTGTAGGAAGCCGAGATCTATAAGATAAAGCATATACCCCCGAAGGCTTTTCCGCAAGCCTTCTAATTTCAGGTATGATTCCCTCGTTGCGGTAAAGGTGCATGTAGCTGCCGCCTGTCTGTTCACATAGGTAACGGATATCCGCGCCTACCGCGCCGCCGCCTACAATAACCGCATAGAAAACCACATTGTTGTTTGAAAGGTAGGCAGAAAGCTCTGAAAGACTGTACTGCTCAAAGGCCCCCAGGCTGGCGGCGTTCCCATAACCGGCTTCGGGCACGGTCCCGGCCCCCACAAAAACCACCGCCCGCTTTTTTTCGCCGCCAAGAAGGTCCGTGGCAGCCAGCCGCAGTCCCATGTCGAAACGCCAGTTGCCGGTATAGGCGGCTGCCTCCCCCCTGGCCGAGAAGCTGAGCCTTTGGGCGGGGGTGTTGCCGGGAGCGGAGGCGGGGTTCTCCCTGATTGGCCGCTCTCCGGCTGAAACCATGGAAACGACCCTTCCGGCCTCGTTTATGTCCAGAACGGCGGCAGCCATATCATCCCTTAGGGGAAGGGTTGCCGGGGAACGCTCAATAAGAATTGACAGATCTATGTTGGTAGAAAAATGGGCGGCGGAAAGGAAGCTCTGATCGTTTACCGGTATTCCGGCCTCACTAAGAAGGAAATTCCTTTGATCAAGGCCGACTATGGGACGGCGCAGCCTGTCCGTCACCTCAACTTCCACGGTAACCAGGGGGAATCTGTCGGGTATGATCCTGCTTACCTCAACAAAAAGACCCGCAGCCATATCGTCAATGCGGGTCATAACAGCAACTTCCCCGGTCTGGAAATCGGCTGCCAATACATTGCCGTTCCGGTCCATTTCCGCCCCGGTTATCCGTACGCTGGCTGGATTTCGAAGAAGGCCCAGCTCCCTGACAATTGCCGTATTGACATCAATTAGCAGAATCCGGTTTGCATCCACCGCAAGGAGCCTTCCGTCCTCAAGAAAGCGAAGGCTTTCCGGGGAGTAAAGGCCGCCCTGTAAAAGCGGGCCCAGGTAAAGGCCGTTCTGGTCAAACATGAAGATCTGCTGCTGTAAGCTGTCGGCTGCATATACCCTGCCGTTGCGGGCGGCGATTCCCGTTGGGGAGGTAAAGCCCTGAAAGCCCGGAGCCCTAAGGCCAAAGGAAAGAATAAAGGCCCCGGAGGGATCAAATTTCATTAAACGCCTGTTTCCGTAATCAACCACGTAAAGATAGCCGTCCTCATCTACCGCCAGGTTCTGGGGGCCCACAAACTGGCCAGGCCCCCGGCCCCTTGAGCCGATGTGATAGAGCCAGTCCCCCGTGGGGGAAAGAACGCTGACCCGGTCTCCCCTGAATTCCGAAAGGTAAAGATTTCCCTCCGGCCCCCTGACAAGATCGTAGGGCCTGTCAAAACCAACCAGAGGCCCACGCTGTCTTTCACGGATAATGCCGTTTGGATCTATTCTAACCAGCTCATTGCTTCCAAAGGCAACCACCCAGGCGCTGCCGTCCCTTTCGGCCAATACAGATGTGGGCTGGCTGTAAAAGATAATATCGTTTTCCCTGGATGGGAATCTGCCGGATTCAACAAAACGAATATTATCGTCCGGTACCGGAAGAAGGCTCCTGCGGTTCCTCATGGTTTCCAGGCGGCTTGAAATAAGCATACCCTGGCTGGAAGTATAACCATAGGCGGCGGCCGCGGCCTGCCAGGCCCTAAAGGCCATGTTTTCAATCCCGGATTTAAAATAGGCCTTACCAAGCCAGTCCAGGATTAGCGGTTCTCCGGGCCGGAAGGCCAGGGCCCTTTCAAAGGAAAGAATCGCCTCGTTAAAGGAAAAGCGGTTGTAGGCCTGAACCCCAATTCGAAATTCCTCCCTGGCCCGTATGGTATCCAGATCCGCGCCTTCGTAACCCTGGGGGATTGGAATACCCGACATATCAGGATCAGAGGCTTGCTGTGCCTGTATCGAAGATACATACAAAAAAGAGAGGGCAAGGAGAGGAAAAAGGAAAAAAATCAGGGCGGCGCGTTTCTTCATTTACTCCCCCCCGTTACGGTTAAAAAGTGTTCCTTGATTTCTTTCTGATTGGGCGCGGCATCAAGAGCCCGGCGCAGCCAGGTTCTGGCCTCCAGAAGATCCCCGTTTTTGTAATAGGCCCAGCCAAGGGAATCAAGGTAGGCGGGATTATTCGGTTTTAGATCTACCGCCTTACGGCAGCACCTAAGACCCCTAAGAAGATCCAGACCGGCGTCAACCAATACATAACCGAGGCCGTTTAGGGCGGTGGCGTTTTTATCATCCAGATCCAGGGCTTTTTCATAGTAGTCCACGGCCTGCCTGTAGCGCTTCTGGGCCCAGGAGGCATAGGCCAAGGTGGCGTAAAGCTGGGCCGATTCAAAGCCGCTGCTTGACAGCCGCTTTAACTCAAACTCCGCCATTCTGTTGCGCTTGGTAATCGCGTAAATGTAGGCTAATGTCATTCGGCACTGGTAGATACGGAGCATATCCTGGCCGGAGGTTACCACCTGCTCCAGGTACAAAAGAGCGTCATCGTAGCGCTCAAGTTTGGTATAACAAAGACCCAGATAATAGGCCAGCTCTAATCTATCTTCGGATGTGAAACCCTCTGTGCCTACGGAAATCAGCGCCGAAAGGGCCTCGTCCCAGTTTTTAAGACGGTAGAGCCTGATTCCCTCTGAAAGAGAATCATGTATTCTCTGGGAACCCTGTGCTCCTTGGGAACTTGTTGTTCCCGGGTCTTCCGCCATTTCTTTCCTACTTTTGTTTTTTTATCCGTTCCTGCACGGCAGCACGATTCGGCGCGCCTGGGCAAAGATCCTTTATTACAACCGGAAAATTGTAAACGCTGCTTATTGAGGCAAAATTTCTTGACAGTACGTCACAGTCAGAGCCCGCCTCCGGCATTGGGACATCCTTTCCCGCGTCCAAAAAGCACCAGGTACTGCCGTCAAAGGTCTTTTTAAACGACAGTTTATCACTATAAGACTTGATCGCGGGCCAGGTTACAGCAATTCCCTCGGGGCCAGACACAGAGCCGGGGATATTGACGTTGACAAAGCAATGTTCCTTCCAGTGTGTCAAAAGTTCATCCAGGTGATCCACGGACCAGGAGGCCGCCATATCCCAGTTATATGGGCCGCTGCCGGTCAGGGAGATGGCCAGCGCGGGAACGCCCTGGAGACTTGCCTGGCGGGCCGCAGCGGCGGTTCCCGAATAGACGATATCAGTCCCCGAATTGGCGCCGCAGTTTATTCCCGAAATCACAATATCCGGCTTTACCTGAATCGCCCCCTGCAATGCCACAACGACGCAGTCTGCGGGGGTTCCGGAGCAGATAAAGGTATCCTCATCAATAGCGGATACCTTTACCGGCTGGGTAAAAATGGAAAGAGCGTGGGAAACGCCGGAACGGTTAGTCTCCGGGGCAAGTACAATCACCCTGTGTTTTCCCCTTAAACGCAGGACTCTGGCTAGCTTTTGAAGCCCTTCGGAATTAATTCCGTCATCATTGGTTAAAAGTATATTCATGGCCTATCTGGCGGCGCTCCTTGCGGCGATTTTTTCCACAGGCAGGTGTACGGGTTTGGCGTTCTTGGTTTCCCGGGGCAGGCCGGAAACAAGACGAGTCCCGCTGGCAAGTTTCATTTCGTAGATCAGCGGCCTGAAACCAAAAATCCGCTCATAATCCTCAAGGCGCTTTTTGTACTCCGCCACAGAGTCTTCCCGGATAAAGGTGTAGGTGCAGCCTCCAAAACCATGGCCGGTCATTCTGGAGGCAAGAACTCCGTCTATTTCCTGGGCCCGTTTAACAAGCCAGTCTACTTCCGGGCAGGATACCTCGTAAAGATCCCTTAAACTTTCATGGGAATGGCTTATTGTCTTTGTAAATGAGGGGAAATCCGCGCGTTTTAGGGAATCATTGGCGTCTTTTACCCTGCGAATTTCCTGGACTATGTGCAGGCATCTCCTGCGTATTTCCTCCGGAAAGTTACCCATGGATTCTATCAGATCTGCGGCCGCGAAATTCCGGAAGCTGGCCCCGGATTTTTTGAAAGAAAGCATTTCCAGGCCCGTTTTTATGTCATCCTGGCGCTGTTTTAACTCCTCATCAACCCCTATCCTTGGCACTCTGGAGTCCATAATGAGGAGTTTGTACTTGCTCAAAGGGGATTTGACCCGTTTAACTTCCTGTTTTGTCTCATCAACCATCAAAAACTGGTCTTTTTTGGCGGAGAAAATCACAAGATAGTCAATAAGGCTTATGTGTTGACCGAAAAACAGGGCTTTTGAAGCGGCCAGCCGGAATAAAAGATCCCTGTCGGATATATTCACCCTAAAGAAGCCCTTCAGGGCAAAGCAGGCTGCGGCTTCTATCGCAGAAGAAGAGGCAAGTCCGACTTGCTGTGGAATATCACCGGCAATAGTAAAGTTCAGGCCCTTTACCGGGCAGCCTAGCTTTGCAAATATATTAACGGCAACCTTAATGTAGTTTGCCCATCTGTCTTCCCGCTTGTATTTCAAGTTTGCCAGGGTAGTCCGCTTCCGTTCACCAAAATTAGCGGCATAAAAGCGCAGTGAATTGTCCTTCCGCATACTAACCGCGACCTGAATGTAGCGGTTTATGGCTGAAGAGAGAAATAATCCTGCCCTTGGTTCTCCATGTTCTCCCAGGTAGTGAATCCTGCCAGGTGCCTCGGCTATTACTATTGGGTCTGATCGGTCACTGCTTAGATCATATTCCTGCCGGTGAATAAGACCGATATCCATCATGTATACAAACCCCTAATATAATATGGATGAAAAAGAGCGATTAGACTTTTTGGACTATTCGCTTTTTAGCACCGTCCCCTCTTAGGATATTATACACGAAAATCATGAATTATTCAAGAAAAAAGACCAAAAAATTGACCGTTTATCTAATTTAAGCTCTTGGATTATAGAAGATTAAAGCAAAATTTGTTAAATTTCCCTTACAGCGCAACTAAAATTAGGGCGCGGAGGTAACTTTATGGATACATCAGTAAACAGTTTTAGCCTTTTGGAACTCTTCCAAATGGGCGGCGTCATTATGTGGCCCCTGCTTGCCTTCTCAATAGCCGCGGTGGCCATTACCATTGAAAGAGGATTTTACCTTTTTTACCATGATCTAAAACTGGAAGACCTAAAGAAAAAGAGCCTGGCCTTTATAAAAGAGGGAAACATAGGGGCAGGGATAGAATTTCTTGAAGGCCAAAACAGGCGCAAGCTGGGGGTGCCGGTACTTCTTACCCTGCTTAAGCGAAATAAGCTTTCCGAATACCGCCTTGAAAAGGCCGTTGAAACCGAGGCCGAAAAGTGCGTTTCCTCCCTGGGAAGCGGTTTTAGCTTCCTGACGGCCCTGGCCTCAATTTCCCCCCTTACAGGCTTCCTTGGGACCGTAACCGGCATGATCGGCGCCTTTAGATCCATTGCCGAGGCCGTTGACGTGAACGCCCAGATCGTTGCCGCCGGCATCTACGAGGCCCTTATAACCACGGTTTTTGGCCTTATAATCGCCATCCTGGCCATGTCCGCCCATTCCCTTTTTTCCCATATCGTGGACAAATTCACTTCGGAGATGGAAGCCGCCTGCTCGGAGCTAATCATCGTACTGGCTGAAAGCTCCGGGGCCAAAAAATCCGGCGGCAGGTAATGAAGATAAAACGGTCCGGAAGAGGCTCATTCAGGGAAAGCGCCGCTTCAAGCGATCTTGCCTTTTTGCTTATCATTTACTTCCTGGTGATCGCGGGCTTTAACCTCAACGTCGGCTTTCTTATGAATCTTCCGGCCAGGGATTCCACCCGCCTTATTCCCAGAGACGATCTTATGCGCTTTGAAATGGATCATGAAGGCGCCCTCTTTCATCAAGAAACTGAATTAAGCCTGCCGGAAGCGGAAAGGCAGATTCGGGCCGCCGCAGCGGGAAACCCAAATTTTGCACTGGTGCTTTTGGTAGACGGCAAGGCCCCCTGGCAGCAGCTGGTCTCTTTTGTGGAGCTTGCCCAGAAGCTTAATGTGGATTCATTCTCCTTTAACATGAGGGAAAGCCCGCCATGAAGCTAAAACGAAAGAAAAAGAGCCTTTTTGTCCCGCTTTTTTCCACCTCGGACATTGCCTTTCTGCTTCTTATCTTTATAATGCTCGTTTCCCTTATAAATTACCGGCCGGAAATAAGGATCGACTTTCCCGAGGCGGAAACCGCGCTACGGGTAAGCGATGAAAACAATCTGGAGATCTGGGTAGACCGCTTGGGCACTATTTATTTAAACGGAAGGCCCAGCGATCTATTAAGCGTGGAACAGGGCATTGTAGACGCCTACCTGCAGGCTCCGGCCGTACGGGTGCATATTATAGCCGACCGATACACCGCCTTTGAGAATGTGCACGCGATATTGGAGATCCTGCAGCTTTTACAGTACAGGGTTGTAAGCTTTGTGGTAAAAAATGAATAGTGAAAAAGAGCTAAATACCGGCAGGGTCAAGCTGATAATCTTTGCCGCAGTAACTATCCTGCATATAGTCCTGATCCTGACCATGACTTTTAATGTGGGGGGCGGCCGCTGGCAAGAGGAGCCTGTGGCCGGGATTATAAGACTCCTTGACCTGGAAGAATACCAGCCGGCCCCTCCCCCGCCGCTCGAAGAACAGATACTTACACGGGATACAATCGCCCAGCAGATGCTGGAAAGCGATGAAATCCCCGCAAGCGCGGCGGATGAGTATATCGATTACCTGCCCCAGCACAGGATCAGCGTCATGCCCGGCCTGCCCGAAGCCGAAATTCGCAGCGCCATTGTTTACCCGCCCGTTGCCCAGCGTTCCAGTATCGAAGGGATAGTTTTCCTTGAACTTTTGATTGACAGCCAGGGAAATATCCGGAATATCCAGGTACTCCGGGAAGATCCTCCCAACTGGGGCTTTGGCCAGGCGGCGATTAACGCCCTTAGGGGGATTCGCGTAAGGCCGGCCCAGGCCGACGGGGCCGCTGTGGCGGTGCGTTTTCGCTTCCCCATAAGGTTTACCTTAAGGTAGTTTTGCCGATAAGATAATATCCATGGAAGATAAACTTCAACTAGGCTACGTCAATTATAAACAGGGCGCATATATTGTTATGGAGGGCAAGGAAAATAACGGCTGTTTTTTTATTATTCATGAGGGAAAGGTGATAACCTCCAAAGAAGCGGTGCTGGAGGAGGAGGGGGCTGAAACACTCGGACCCGGAGACTTCATTGGGGTCATTTCCGTAATGGCTTCCCAAAGCCATATAGAAACAGCCATGGCCCTAAGCGATGTCATTTTAATAAAGGTTCCCCGTGATCATTATATAGAGCTTATCAAGAAAAATGCCCCGGTAGCCATGAAGATAATTATGCAATTTTCCAAACGTCTTAGGCATCTGGACAAGACACTTGCGAAACTTGCCCTGCAAAATACCTCAGAGGAAGGCCCTCCCCACCTTTTTGATGTGGCTGAGTATTTTTTTAATCAAAAGCAGTATAGTCTGGCTTTTCACGCCTATACCAAATATCTGGAACATTGCCCCGCAGGAGAAAACACACCGGCTGCCAGGGAGAAACTGAAAAAACTGGCAAACAGAGCAGAAGATTTAAAGACAGGATTTAGCGAGGATCAGTTGAACCGTCTCTACGAGCAAAACACCATGATTTTTGCCGAAGGAGAGCCGGGAGACGAAGTTTTCATCATACAGTGGGGTTCTGTAAAGATCACCAAAATCGTTGACAATAACGAAGTGGTTTTAGCGATACTCAATGCCGGAGACATATTCGGCGAGATGGCACTACTGGATGACAGACCCCGCCTGGCAAGCGCGGTGGCTTACTCAGACACTAACCTGGTTACGCTAAACAAGGCCAACTTTGAGAAAATTATTTACAACCAGCCCCAGCTCATTGCCAAGGTTACCACGCTCCTTGCCGACAGGATTTGGATTATCTATAAAAGGCTGGTCAATACCCTGATAAACGACCCCATGGGCCGCATATATGACACTCTGCTTATCCAACTGGAAAAAAACCGTGTTCCCCTTGAAGTCAAAGGCCGCCCGTCCTCATACACTTTTTATTTTGGCTGGCCTGAATTACTTAGCATGGCCGGACTTCCATCCAAGCAAAGCGATTTACTCTTGTCGCGGATTAAAAAAAATCCAAAAATCCAGATACTGGAAAATGAGATTCATATTGTTTCTGTTTTGGATATAGTAAGGCAAGCCGAATACCACCGGAAGATAGACAAAAAAGACAAGATAAGGCAGGGAAAGATCAGGGAGTATTAGCAGGCAAACCCAATTTACCGCTCTGCCTGTCACAAAGGGCCCAGTGACCTAGATCCCTGTGCGGGCGTGGGTATCCATGCTGCCGCACGGCTACCCACGCCCGCACAGGGGGAAGATCACTGGCGGCAACCCTTTGTGGCCTACAGGTTGGTAAGTTGGGGGTTCCGGGAGATAGGGAAGAAGACAGTGAGAAGTGAGCAGGGAGAATGCTTAGTCTGCATTAAGTGGTCAAATATCCCGGACTTTTTTCCTTTGCGGTAAAACCAATCTTTATAGTCTTTGGTGGCTGTTCTATTAAGTTGTTAAGGGCCCGGATTATTTTGCTTATAGCTTCGTCATGTTCAGTAAGTCTTTTATCTGTATTTTCAATATGCAGCATTAGCAGCTTGCGCAGTTCGGTAATTTGCAAGTTGGTATCTGGCTTAACAAGCGCATAATGACGCATATCTATAAACGCATTTACAACCGCAATATTTATTTTCGTAGCGATTTTACTGTTCAAAACGGAAGACAACATAACAACCCCGTGTTCCGTGAAGGCAAAGGGTAAATACCTGCGACCGCCACGACCGTTTTTTGAGGTCACATTTTGTGACCTCAAAGATTTATTTTCTTCTTCGGTCAATTGAAACATAAATTCCGGTGGGAAACGATCTAAATTACGTTTGACTGTTTGATTAAATACTTTAGTTTCTACTTGATAAATTTTGGCTAAATCCTCGTCCAGCATTACCTGACGCCCACGGACTTCAAAAATCAGCGATTTTATCTTTTGTAGTTCCTTCTCCATTGCAGGTTATTTATAGCATAGTCCAGATCATCATGTCAAATAATCCATTCCTCTCGTCTCCCTGCTCCGCAATATTCGAGTAAACCCCGGCTCAGGGGCCTGTGGGCGACCTAGCGGAAACTGCCGGGAAACCTTCTTCCGGAGCCCCCTTGAGCTCTTAAATAGTTAGTTTTTTTTACCTTCCAGCTTAGGTCTTTAAGAGCTCAGGCGTTTTCTACCCTTTATTGGACAGCCCTTCGGGCTGCATTAAACCCCTCGTCTCCTACAGCAGGAAGCTCCGGCAAGATGTTTCTGCTAGGTCGCCCACAGGCCCCTGAGCTGGGCATTACTCGGTTAGCATAAAAGTGAGAAATTAAACTTTTTTTAGTTTTTTCCTGAAAATCAAAAGCAAAAACGCGCTTAGACCTATGCCTTAACTAGAAAATTCCTCACGCAAAGCCGCAAAGTGAATACGGGTAATTTGCAAACTACTCGCTTCTCTTGGCGCCTCTGCGTGAGCTTTTTACGCTTACTTACTTTTTCTTCTTAGCCGCCGGCTTCTTGGCCGCAGGCTTTTTGGCTGCGGGTTTTTTAGCCGCAGGTTTCTTTGCCGCAGGTTTCTTTGCCGCAGGCTTTTTAGCCGCAGGTTTCTTTACTGCAGACTTTTTGTCGGCCGCCTTTTTAGCCGCAGGCTTTTTGGCCGCAGGCTTTTTGGCAGCGGGTTTCTTGGCTGCCGGCTTTTTGGCCGCTGGCTTCTTGGCAGCGGGTTTCTTGGCTGCCGACTTTTTGGCCGCTGGCTTTTTGGCAGCAGGCTTTTTGGCCACAGGTTTCTTTGCTGCGGGCTTTTTCGCCGCAGCCGCCGGCTTCTTTGGCCCATCCGGGTTCCTAAGAACGGCCTGGGCCGCGGCAAGGCGGGCCAGGGGAACACGGAATGGCGAGCAGGAAACGTAGGAGAGCCCTGCCCGGTAGCAGAAGTCGATGGTTTCAGGATCACCGCCGTGCTCGCCGCAGATACCAATCTTGAGTTCCGGCCTTGTGGTTCTGCCTTCCTTTACAGCCAGTTGAATAAGGTAACCGACGCCTGATTCGTCAATTGTTTTAAAGGGGTCGTCTCCCAAAATGCCCTGCTCAACATACAGGGGCAGGAAGGAGGCCACGTCGTCCCGGCTAAAGCCAAGGGACATCTGGGTAAGGTCGTTGGTACCAAAGCTAAAGAAGTCCGCGTGCTTTGCCACTTCGGCGGAGCGTATGGCCGCGCGGGGCACTTCGATCATGGTGCCGATCTTCACCGGCACCTTTACTCCGGCTGAATCAAAGACTTTTTTCAAAGCCTTCTCGGCATTGCCACGGAGGAATTCCAGCTCCCTTGCGGTAATAATAAGCGGGATCATAATTTCAGGCTGGACAGGGATCTTCTGCTTCGTGCATTCCACGGCGGCCAGGGCAATTGCCTCTACCTGCATATCGTAGATCTCAGGGTAGCTTACCGCCAGGCGGCAGCCCCTGTGGCCAAGCATGGGATTCTGCTCGTGGAGCTTGTCGATCTTGGCCTGAAGAGCGTTGACGGGAACATGGATTTTTTGTGCCAATTCCTCGATTTCTTTGGAGCCATGGGGAACAAATTCATGCAGGGGCGGATCCAGGAGCCTTATAACTACCGGCTTGCCCTCCATGGACTTGAAGATACCGAAGAAGTCCTTCTGCTGCAGCGGGAGGATCTTCCTTAAAGCTTCCTTGCGCTCCGCCTCGCTATTGGCCAGGATCATGGCCCGGAAGTGACCGAGCTTTTCCTTGTCAAAGAACATATGCTCTGTGCGGCAAAGGCCCACTCCCTGGGCGCCGAAATCAAAGGCCCGTTTGGTATCCTCCGGCTGCTCCGCGTTTGCCCAGACCTGGAAACCCTTCAGGTTCCCGCGCTTTGAGGCGGAAGTGATCTCATCGCACCACTTAAGGAAGTTAACCATGTCCTTGGTGACTTCCGGAGTTACCAGGGGAAGCTGCCCTTCGTATATCTCTCCGCTGGAACCGTTAATGGTAATCCAGTCCCCTTCGTTAAATGTTTTGCTGCCTATGGTCATGGTCTTGCCCTGGATAATCACATCCTTTGCCCCAGCGATACAGGGAGTTCCCATACCCCTGGCAACCACCGCCGCGTGGCTGGTCATGCCGCCTGTGGAGGTGAGGATCCCCTCGGCAACGGCCATGCCGCCGATGTCCTCGGGGCTTGTTTCTCTTCTTACCAGCATTACCTTTTCACCACGGCCGTGCCAGGCTTCTGCCTCATCGGCGGTAAAGACAATCTTGCCGCAGGCGGCGCCCGGTGAGGCGTCAAGGCCCTTGGTAAGGGCCCTGGCACTTTTCTGGGCGGCGGCATCAATCATGGGATGAAGGAGCTGATCCAGATGGCCCGGAGTTACGCGGCGCACTGCCATTTCTTTGGTGATGAGTTTTTCATTGACCATCTCAATGGCGCATCTTACCGCAGCGGTTCCGGTTCTCTTGCCGTTCCTTGTCTGCAGTATGAAGAGTTTCCCTTGCTGAATGGTAAATTCGATGTCCTGAACATCGCGGAAATGCTTTTCAAGCTTGTTTTTAAAGAGTACAAGCTGGTCGTAAATGTTTTTGTGCCTCTTCTGTAAGCCGGAGATATCTTCCGGTGTACGGATACCCGCCACCACGTCTTCGCCCTGGGCGTTCATTAAATACTCACCGTAGAATTTGTTTTCTCCGGTAGAAGGATCCCTTGTGAAGCAGACACCGGTGCCGGAATCATCCCCATAGTTGCCAAAGACCATGGACTGAATATTGACAGCCGTTCCCCTAAGGCCCTTGATATTGTTGATCGCCCGGTATTTGATGGCCCTGTCGTTGTTCCAGGAATTGAAAACCGCATTAATTGAACCCCAGAGCTGCTCGATAGGATCCTGGGGGAAATCTTTTTTCGCGTAGTTTTTTACGATCTGCTTGTACTCGCCTACAACTTTTTCCAGATCCGCCGCTGTAAGGTCACTGTCATTCTTAACGCCCCTTGCCTTTTTCATTGCGCTTAGGGCCTCTTCAAACTTATCGTGGGGAACCTCCATGACTACATCGCAGTACATGTTGATGAAGCGGCGGTAGGAATCCCAGGCAAAACGCGGATTGCCTGTTTTCGCTGCCAATCCCCTTACCGATTTGTCGTTCATTCCAAGATTCAAAACCGTGTCCATCATGCCCGGCATGGAGTCCGCCGCGCCTGAACGAATTGAAACCAGAAGCGGATCGTTGGCATCTCCAAGTTTCTTGCCCATGGTTTTTTCAAGCCTTGCCAAAGTGGCCAAGACATCCTTGTCCAGTCCGGGGGGGAGTTTTTTGCCCTTCTCGTAATAGGCGGCGCACATGTCGGTGGGAATTGTAAAGCCAGGGGGAACAGGTATTCCGATGTTCGTCATCTCCGCAAGGTTAGCACCCTTGCCTCCAAGGGTCGCCTTCATACTCGCATCGCCTTCGGCCTTTCCATTGCCAAAGAAATAAGTACTCTTTACTGCCATTAATTGACCTCCATAATTATCTTCTATGTTGCATCATATCACATTGTATAAAATAAACAAAGGGGGCAAAATGGTAAGGCCATGAAATACACTGAACTGCCGGTTTACAAACACAAAGAGCTTATCCTTAGGGCCCTGGAAGAGAACCAGGCCATCGTTGTAGAAAGCCCCACGGGATCGGGGAAGACAACCCAGCTCCCTGTAATTCTTTACCAGGCGGGCTTCGCCAAAAAAGGCATCATAGGCGTTACCCAGCCCCGGCGCATCGCGGCCCTTTCGGTCAGCGAATTCATCGCCCGGCAGATGGGCTGCGAGCTTGGCAGCCTGGTGGGTTACAAGATGCGCTTTGAGGATAAAACCAAACCTGACACAGAGATCAAGATCATGACCGACGGCATTTTGCTCCAAGAGATGAAGCTGGATCCCTGGCTTTCAAAATACGGCTGCCTTGTTATTGACGAGGCCCACGAGAGGAGCCTTAACATCGACTTTATCCTGGGGCTTTTAAAAAGGGTTCTGGAAGAGCGGCGGGATTTTAAGGTAATTGTGTCCTCAGCCACAATCAACGCCCTTGTTTTTTCCGAGTATTTCGGCCAATGCCCCATTGTAAAGATCGAAGCCCAGACCTACCCCGTTACCCTGATCTACGATCCTCCGGCCCTGGCGGCTGCAGGCGATCATAGAAGCGGAAGCAGCCATGCTATTTCCGAAGCCCTGCTTTCCAAAATTACAGGCATCAGCGAACGATGGATTGGCGAGGGACAGGAAGGAGACATTCTGATTTTTCTTCCAGGGGAAAAAATGATAAAGGACTGCATGTCGGCTTTAAGCTTATCTTCGGTGGGCCGGCATCTTCATCTTTTGCCCCTTTACGGCAGGCTGGGCAAGGAAGAGCAGGAACGGGTCTTTGACGCAGCCCCCAAGGGGAAAACCAAGGCGGTGATTTCGACTAACATAGCCGAAACCTCGGTAACAATTGACGGGATCTGCGCGGTAATAGATTCCGGCCTTTCAAAGCTGAACCACTACAATCCCCGGACCTTTACATCCAGCCTGGTAGAAGCGCCCATTTCCAAGGCCTCGGCGAACCAGAGAAAGGGCCGCGCCGGCCGCACCCGCGAAGGAATCTGCTACAGGCTTTACAGCCGGAAGGATTTTGAAAACCGCCCCCTCTTTACCACCGAAGAAATTTTTCGCACCGATCTTTCCGAGGTAGTACTGCGCATGGCCGATTTGGGAATCACCTCTTTTGAGGAATTTGATTTTATCTCATCCCCAAACAGGGAGGCGCTTATTGCCGCCATTGAAACCCTGAACCTGCTTGAAGCCCTGGAAAGCGATCACAGCCTTTCAAATACCGGACGCCTTATGACCGAATTCCCCCTGCCGCCCCGCCATTCCAGGATCATCGTGGAGGCCATTTTAAAGTACCCCAACGTGATAAAGGAGACACTAATCGCCGCAGCCTTTCTTTCAACCCAGAGCCCGTACATACTGCCGCCGGGAGAAGAACTCGACGCCCGCCGGGCCCACCATCGTTTCCGGGACGAAGATGGGGACTTTGTCTCATACCTGAAAATTTACAGGGCCTTTCTTGACGCGCCCTTAAAGCAGAAGTTCTGCGAGAAAAATTACCTGGACGAAAAGGCCATGACCGAAATAGTCAACGTGACAGGCCAGCTTGAAGAAATCGTTTCAGCTTTGAAGATACCCGTCCTGTCCGGGGGCCCCACGGAAGATTATCTTTGCGCCGTGGCCCGCGGGCTCATTCAGTTTGTCTGTGTCCGTTCAGGCAGGGAGCTTTACCGGAGCCTTACCGCGGATAAAATTCTTATTCACCCGGGCTCGGTCATGTTCAGGGTAAATCCCCAGTACATTGTGGCGGGGGAAATCGTTAAAACAGCCAGAATGTACGCCATGTCCGTAAGCCCCCTGTCCCAAAAGCTTTTATCGAAAATAAGTCCTGAGCTTGGCGCCGCTTTTGCCGTGGGTAAAAGCAGCAGGCCTGACGGCAGAAGAGAAAGAAACGAAGTGACCCCGGCGGAAGAAAAAGGAGCAAAGCTCAAGCGCTCCAGGGACTTTACCAACCATATCAAAATATGCGGCGAGGTATTTGAAATAGAAACCGTAAAGGGAAAGAAGCAGGTAAAGCTCCCCTGGGAGAAACTAAAACTGATAAAGGATGATCTGAATCCCGAAAGCGCGTCCATGTACAAGGGCTTGCGCGGAATTATTACTCTTGAAGGAACTTATACTATCCTTGGCGGCGAAAAGCTAAAGCTGATTCTTTCCCTGGCACCCAGCCTGGAACTGGAAGGGGTGCAGAACAGGACAATGTTCAAAAAGGCAAATTTCAATTCCGGCGAAAACCTGGATGAACTTTTGGCTTTGCTGCCAAAGCTGGTAAGGCCGGCCCTTTGGAAACGCGGAAAGAGGGAGCTGGGCTTTAGCTGCCTTTACAGCGACGGGGATGGGAATTACCGGCTTGGCTGCTGTCGGGGCTTTCACACAAGCCTTAACGAAAGTCTTGCCAGCGTGGAAGCTCTAATTGACGAGCTGGGCGACGATGTTGACGATGTTGATATCGAGAAAAAGCACATAGTGAACCAATGTTACCGCCGCCTGTCGGATTATCTAGCTTAGAAGTCCAGTTCTGAACAGGACAAGTCCAGTTCTTGAAAGACATCAAGCAAAAAGCTATTAAGCAGAAGAAGGCCGTCTTTAGTGAGGGCACATTTGTCTTTTTGTAATTGCTCCTGCCATTTAAAAAAAGTTTTTGGAATGAGTTCCTCCATACTCCGATGGAAACGCTGCTGGAAGAGTTCCTCATCGGGGCCTTCGATGTAGCGAAAGCCCATGAGAAAGCTTTCTTTTATTAAGTTGAGGCTGTCCAGTTCCTCTATAACAGGGATAAAACGTTCTGTATCCGATGAAAAGCTATGACGGATGCCAGTTCCACTTGCCTCGTCAATAATCGTGCCGGAGGCGGCGGGGCCAAGACCAAGCCAGGAGCGCATTTGCCAGTAGCGTATATTGTGCCGGGATTCTTTTCCGCTCTTGCAGAAATTGGAAACCTCGTACTGAGCGTATCCCGCTTTTTCAAGCGCCTCCCTGCCGGCAAGCCAAAGGGCATCCGCCTCATCGCCAAAGGGAAGGGATTCGTTTCTGTTTGCCAGGGGAGTTTCCGCTTCCGGCGTCAGGGCGTAAAAGGAAACATGGGCTGGCGAATAACTTAGGGCTCCGGCAATATCTTCAAGGAGAATTTTTTCGTCTTGGAGGGGAAGCCCTGAGATAAGGTCCACCGAAAAAGCATCCGGGAAATACTCCGCCGCCAGGGCAAGGCGGCCGGGCAGTAATGCCTCGTCCCCGATTCGATTTACAGCACGACGGGATGGGCCGTGGAAGCTCTGGACACCCAGGGAAAGCCTTGTAACTCCCCCCTGGCGGGCCGCTTCCAGAAAAGCCTCGTCGGCTGATTCGGGGTTTGCCTCGATAGTGATTTCTTCCGGGGTAGATGAATAGCGGCTAACGAGATCTGAAAGCCCATTAAGTAAATGAGTTATTAGCCTTGGCCCCAGTAAAGAGGGAGTGCCGCCGCCGATGTACAGGCTGGGAATACTTTCCGGCCGGTACTTTTGAAAAAGTTTCTCCCCTTCCAAAAGAAGAATTTCAACATAACGCTCTATCCTGGGATCATCTTGTCCAAGCGGAAGCGAATAAAAATCACAGTAATCGCATTTGCCTGCACAGAAGGGAACATGAACGTACAAAGACGCTTCGGTCAAATTAATATTCCCTATGGGCGGCCCATGCGGCTTAGTGGCCAGTAGCGGAAAACCGCCTTGCCGATAACGCTTTTCACCGGAACCGGGCCCCAGGTACGGGAGTCGTTGGTATTGCTCCTGTCATCGGATAGAACGAAACACTCGTTTTCCCCAAGGACGATCGCGTCCATATTGCCGGAAAAGGGCAGCGAGGAATCCCAAAGGGCCGGGATCTGGGGTATGTCCGGGGTATAGTCAGCGTAGGTTACCTCGAATTCGGTAAGGCTGTGGGCGCTTCCGCTGACCCTTACCCTGACCACAAAGTTGTTCATGATGATCTCATCCCCCGGAAGTCCTATCACCCTTTTTACAAAAACCTGTTCCCGGTGCTCGGTAATGCTCAGGCGCTGGACAGTGAAGAAGCGCAGAATCCCATCGAAAAAAAGAACGATTGGCCCAGGACTTTTTCTCCCGGACATGTCCACCAGGACAACGCTGCCCCGGTTAAAGGGAAGGTTCCCTCTTTCAAAATCCAGGGCGGGAATAATTGAATGAAGCCTGTATGAGGAAAAGACAAAGCGTTCTCCGGGCATAAGATTTGATCCCATCGTCTCGTTTTGCAAAACCCTCATGGAAAAAAACATGGATGAAAATGAAACGTAAAGAAGCAAAAATAAAATAACAGACAATTTTACCCAGCGTTTTTTGTGGCGGTAGGATTTCTGCTCCGAATAGGAATACTTGCGCTTCATAACAATCCGCCTTTACCTTATCGGGCCGAAGCGCTGGAAGGCCTCGAAACGCTTGGTTCTGAATTCTCCCGGCCAGTAAACAATGGCCCCCTTGCCAAGAATTCTGGAGTAATTTACCGGCCCGAAGTAGCGGCCGTCCCGGGAATTGTCCCGGCTGTCCCCAAGGGGCATTATCCTTGTTTCAGGCACATAGTAGCCCTGATTGTGCCTTGCCAAAAAAACGGAGTAGCGGCTCTCGTGGGGAAAGGCTCCCCTTAATACTTCCAGGCGGGCCTTCTCGTGGGCGATGTAGTCCGGGAACTCAA
>Ga0099364_10002104_pt1 | contig 32083 bp, 27 predicted proteins | sample TergutTh196P3_FD_73070 | JGI IMG/M metagenome (GOLD analysis project Ga0099364, IMG submission 73070) | Microcerotermes parvus P3 segment gut microbial communities from Pointe-Noire, Republic of the Congo - Th196 P3 | ecosystem: Host-associated > Arthropoda: Insects > Digestive system > Gut ... | reverse complement strand
GCTTCCAGCGGAATTTGTCCCGCAGCCTGCGCCCATTCACTTTGGACAGCCAGGGTTTCCGCTGCGGCGACATTGCCGAAACGCTCCCAGGCTTCTTTAAGTTTCTGCGAGCCGTATACAATCAGCTTGATGCGGTCGGTAACTGAAAGACCCGCTTCCTTGCGGGCATTCTGAACGCCGCGGATAAGGTCGCGTATATCGCCTTCCATCGAAAGCTCGCCGGTAATCTCGGTATCCAGGCCCACAGTAAGCGTTCCCTCGTTTATTACGCGCAAATTTGCCTTCTCATTGCGCCTTATATCTACCTTGCCGGCATCAATCTCTATGCTGCGCACTCCTGCGCCGCTGATCTCCAGCGAAATGGAAGCGCCCTCCAGTAATCCCTTAATTTCCGCCTGACTCAACTTTTCTATCCGTTCTGCGGCGGCCTTCATGTCCTTTCCAAGTTCTTTTCCCAATATGCGGAAATTGGCTTTTACCTCGTACTCGACCAGATCTTCTTCGTTATCTGAAAAAACCAAATCCTTTACATTCAGTTCTTCGCGGATAATTTCCGACATTTCCATTAATACCTTTTTTTCATCTGTGTTGCGTGTAACAAGCTCCGCCAAACGCAGGGGCTGGCGTACCTTTATATTGTACTGTGAGCGCAGGGAGCGTCCCATGGAAACAGCCCGCCGCACCGCAGCCATTCGGAATTCCAGGGAGTGGTCGCGGCGTTCTTCGCGCACTTTGGGAAAATCTGTCAGGTGAACAGATTGGGGATCATCTTCCATGCGCAGGTTTTGCCAGATTGCGTCTGTAGTAAAGGGCATAAAGGGCGAAGCCACGGTAATTAATGTTTTTAACACATCATAGAGCGTGCCGTATGCTTCGATTTTATCAGTATCATTTTCGCTGCGCCAGAATCTTCTTCGGGAACGGCGTATGTACCAGTTGTTTAACAGATCGATAAAATCGAGTATCGGGTCAACCGCACGGGAAAGATCGTAGGCGCCCAGTGCGTTGTCCACTTTTTCCTTTAAGTTTTCCGCCTCGGATAAAATCCACTGATCCAGGGAATTGGCAGGGTTCTGCGGCGCGCCATCGGGCTTTACCTTATCAATATTTGCATAAGTAACAAAAAAACTGTACGCATTCCAAACCGGAATGATGATGCTCTTGAGTACATCTTTTACACCATCATCGCTGAAACGTAAATCCTCGGCCCTGATAAGCGCCGAGTGGACAAGAAACAGGCGAATTGCGTCCGCACCGTAACTGTTAATTACATCCACAGGATCGGTATAGTTTTTTAAATTTTTGCTCATCTTCCTGCCGTCGGAAGCCAGCACAATGCCGCTTACAATACAGTTCTTAAAAGCCGGCCGCTTAAAGAGAGCCGCCGCAAGCACTACAAGGGTGTAAAACCAGCCCCGTGTCTGGTCCAGGCTTTCGCTGATAAAGTCCGCAGGGAAATGGCTTTCGAAAAATTCCTTGTTCTCGAAGGGATAGTGGTTCTGCGCATAAGTCATGGCGCCGGATTCAAACCAGCAGTCCAGTACTTCCGTTATGCGCACCATGGTTCCGGAGCAGGCTTTACAGGGAAAGGTGATCTTGTCGACAAAGTGCTTGTGAAGATCGTCGGGCGCCTGCCCTGAGTATTCTTTTAGCTCTGCGCGGCTGCCTATGCAGATCATCTTTCCGCAGTCCCTGCACTTCCAGATTGGAATGGGGTTGCCCCAGTAACGGTTCCTGGAAACAGCCCAGTCCCTGGCGCCCTCCAGCCATTTGCCGAAACGGCCGGTCTTTATGTGATCGGGCACCCAGTTAATCTGGCTGTTTGCGTCTAACATATCCTGCTTTATTTTTTCTACGTTTACAAACCAGGAACCAACAGTCCGGTAGATAAGCGGGCTTTCGCATCTCCAGCAGTGCGGATATGCGTGTAATATCTGATCCCGTTTGATTATTTTACCTTCGGCCTTTAAGCGTTCCATAATCGGCTTATCCGCATCTTTAAGAAAAAGACCGCTGTAGTCGGAAACTTCCGAAGTAAAGCGACATTCTTCATCGACAGGACATATCACCGGCACACCGCTTCCCTTCAGCACCTTAAAGTCGTCTTCGCCAAAACCCGGAGCCGTGTGCACAATGCCCGTGCCGTCTTCGGTGGTAACAAAATCGCCCAGGTATGTTCTGAATGCGTTATTTTCTACAGCCCAGGCAAAATATGGAAAGAGCGGCTCGTATTCAATGCCTTTCAGCTCCGCCCCCTTCTTTCGCCAGACGATTTTATATTCGCTTTCGTTCTTGTAGTAAGCGGGAAGCCTTGCCTCCGCGAGAATGTAATAAATTGGAGTTGGGGACTGGGGATTAGGGACGTCTTCAACAAGGACGTAGTCAATTTCCGGGCCAAGGGTTAGGGCGAGGTTAGACGGAAGCGTCCATGGCGTTGTCGTCCACGCCAGGAAATAAGTATTGGCAGGAATCTCACTCTCTTTTCCCTTTTCACTTTTATCTTTTATCTTGAATCTTACTGTGATGGACGGATCATGGACATCTTTATAACCGCCCAGATTCAGCTCGTGATTGGAAAGCACGGTCGAGCAGCGCGGGCAGTAGGGCAGATTGTAATGGCCTTCGTATAACAGCCCCTTTTCCCACAGGGATTTTACAACCCACCAGATGGATTCCATGTAATCACTTTCCATAGTTCTGTAATCATTGTCGAAATCTACCCAGCGGCCCAGGCGGGTGATTGTCTGCCGCCATTCCTTCACATAACGCAAAACCGAAGCGCGGCAGGCTTCATTAAAATTCGCAACACCGTATTTTTCGATATCGGTTTTGGAGTTAAGGCCGAGTTCCTTTTCGATAAGGTTTTCGATGGGCAGGCCGTGGCAATCCCAGCCAAAACGGCGCTCCACCTTTTTACCCTTCATGGTCTGGTAGCGGGGGATTATATCTTTGATGGTGCTTGGAATAAAATGCCCGAAATGGGGCAGGCCGGTTGCAAATGGCGGGCCGTCGTAAAAGACATATTCCTGCGCCCCTTCCCTTTGCGACACGGACTTTTCGAAAATATTGTTTTTCTCCCAAAATTCAAGAATTTCTTCTTCCAGTTTGGGAAAATTCACCTTTGCATCCACGGGTTTGTACACAGTAACTCCTTGAGCTACTATGCCATAAATCGGCAGGCTTTTCTAGAGGTAAAAGGTAAAAGATAAAAGTGGACATGTACCATTTGTTGGCGACGTTGCGCCTATTTTACATTATTTCTCCCATATCTTTCTCTTTTAGTATATTTACCCAATCCCTTAAACTATGCATAAATCTAAGAATATTTACAGTATTTTTTTCTTCTGTAATATTATAAAACAATATATAATTTTTTATTTTGATTGATCTTATTCCCAATGAAGCTAAATACTTATCTTTAACCACCGGCCTTTTATAAGGATTTTCCAAAATGGCATTTATTTTTTCATACAGTTCATTATATAAATTCTCTGCGGCCTTTGGGGCTTCTAATGTTTCCCTAATGTACACATAGTTAGAATCTATATCCGAATCCATTATTTTAGAAAATATAAAATCATACATTTATTTGCCGGCATATTTTTTTATTTTTTTCATCATTTTTGGCCCGGGTATTATTTCGCCATTCTTTATTTGATCCAATCCCAAATGAATGGCATCATATAATTTATATCTGCTTGCCAATTCCTCGTATGCCTCAATACTCATTACAGCCAGATCTCCCTGACCATTTTTAGTGATAAATATAGGTTCTCTGTATTTATGGCAAAAAGTTGAAATTTCTCCGTATTTATTACGCAAGTCCGCGCTTTTTCTTATTGCCGGCATAATCAACTCCTGAAATATTTATTTTTTAATTATATCATTATTTTGATATTACCGTCAAGAGCAAAAAAGTAAATTCGCCAGCTTTTCCACTACTATGGCAATTGCCATAGTAGTGGAAAAGCCTACCTGTTCTGCGGAATATCCGGCAGCGAGGCAAAGCCTTTCTGCAGTTCCTCGTCGCTGGGGATATGATCACTCATTGTTTTATTGTTATACGCCATGTAAGCAGTCATATCCATAAACCCTGTTCCCGAAAGCCCGAACAGGATCACTTTCTTTTCGCCGGTTTTTTTGCATATAAGGGCCTCGTCTATAGCGCCCTTGATTGCATGGGAAGATTCCGGTGCGGGGAGTATTCCCTCCGCCTTCATAAATTTGATCGCAGCGTCAAATACTTCTGTCTGCACTTCGGAACGCGCTTCTAAATAGCCGTCCTTGTAGAGCTTGGACATAATCGAGCTCATTCCATGGAAGCGCAGGCCGCCGGCGTGGTTTGGCGACGGGATATACCCTGAACCTATGGTCATCATTCTGATTAAAGGAGTTGTCTGCGCCGTATCGCCGAAGTCATAAGCATAACGCCCGCGAGTGAACGACGGACAGGAAGCAGGCTCCACTGCGATAAAGCGTGCGTTAGACTTGCCTGCCAGTTTTTCACCCATGAAAGGAGCAATAAGGCCGCCCAAATTCGAGCCGCCGCCTGCGCAGCCGATAATAATATCCGGCTTAATGCCATATTTATCCAGCGCAGTTTTTGTTTCCAGACCAATCACAGATTGATGAAGAAGTACATGGTTAAGCACACTGCCCAGAACATAGCGGCACTTATCAGTCTTTACCGCTGTTTCCACCGCCTCGGAAATGGCGCACCCAAGAGAGCCGCCTGTATCGGGATCCTTGGCGAGGATTTTCTTCCCTGCTTCGGTAGTATTAGACGGTGAGGGAATAAGTCTTGCACCGTAGGCTTCCATCAGAGCCTTGCGATAGGGCTTCTGCTCGCTGCTGACCTTTACCATATAAACTGTTAAAGCCAGATCATAAAAACCGCATGCCATTGCCAGGGCAGTACCCCACTGGCCGGCGCCGGTTTCTGTTGTAAGCGAAGTTAAGCCTTCCTCTTTTGCATAATAAGCCTGAGCCGCCGCAGAATTGAGCTTGTGCGAGCCGGAAGTATTCGTCCCCTCAAACTTGTAATAAATTTCCGCCGGTGTATCCAGAATTTTTTCCAGGTAGTAAGCGCGGATAAGGGGCGAGGGACGAAATGCCCCGTAGAATTCCTGAATGCCGTCCGGAATCGGAATCAGCCGGGTTGTATCATCAAGTTCCTGTTTTATCAGTTCCCTGCAAAACACGGGTGCAAGGTCCTCCGGCGTTACCGGTTTTAGTGTTCCCGGATGCAGAATAGGATCCGGCTTTTCTTTCATATCTGCGCGCAGGTTATACCAGAATTTGGGCATTTCCTCCTCGGAAAGATAAATACGGGTCGGGATTTTGTCTGCCATAAAAAGCTCCTTTGCAATTATTTACTGTTTCTATATACAGAAACAGTTTCTATACATAGAAACATACAGGATTTCCGCAAACATTGTCAAGGGAAAACAGGATTACAGGAAAATTTATTAAAAATATTGATGATTCTACTTCACATGCGTTAAGTGGTGCCTGGCACCGCAAGATACCAGTAAACACGGATTAGCACGGATTTTTATTGTCCGTGGTCTCGGTTTTACCCGCCACTTTAACAAAACTCTAACAATTGCATCATCATTCCCTAACAATGTGGCGGCACACTCCCATTATCTTTATGCTAAGGAGTTGAATTGTGAAAAAATTGTTGAGTGTTTTATTGGTAACTGCGCTTTGTGCAGGCGCCGCATTTGCCGGAGGCGGAAGGGAATCTTCCTCACAGACGGCTTCACAGCCTTATACAATTGCTGTGGGGGGGTCCACTTCGGTTACGCCGCTTATGGAATTGTTTCAGGCCGATTATGAAAAGGCTAACAGCAATATCAAGATTACCATCAGCGGTACCGGTTCCGGGGACGGAATAAAAGGTGCGTCGGAAGGTACATACGAAATCGGAATGTCCAGCCGGGAACTTACCCCTGAGGAAATCGGAACCGGCCTTGAACCGCTTGTTGTTGCCATCGACGGCATTGCACTGATCATCAATAACGGTAACCCAATCGCCGGCCTGACCCAGGCGCAGATTCAGGAAATCTACACCGGAGGAATCACCCGCTGGGAGCAGCTTGGTGCAGCCGCGAACGGCAAGACCGGCGGCATTGCGGTAGTTTCAAGAGAGCCCGGTTCGGGAACCAGAGGTGCGTTCCAGGAATTACTGGGTTTTTCAGACGGGGATTTAATCAGAAATGCGATTATCTTCGACGGCACCGGAGCCATTAAATCCGCAGTGGCCGGAAATGCTGACGCCATAGGGTACATCTCCCTGGGCTCCGTTGATAACACAATAAAGGCGTTAAGTGTTGATAGTGTCGCGGCGACTACGGACAATGTGAAAAACGGCACATACAAAATCGCCCGCCCCTTTATTCTTATAACAAGAAGAGGCGTTCCCGTCAGTCCGGCTGCCAGGGCGTTCCTGGACTGGACAATGAGCGGAGCAGGACAAAACATCGTTGGAAGAAGCTGGATAAGCGTTAATTAAAAACCAATGCTCTCCCGCCGCATTACCGACATTGCGTTCGCATGGCTGCTAAGGGTTATCTCCTTTACAGGAGTTGCCGCCCTGGCAGCCATTGTGGTTTTCATCTTCTTTCAGGGAAACGAGTCTTTCTTTTTTCCCACGGCGAAAACCCTGCGGCTGGTAATAGAAAGGCTGGAGCGCATTACTGTCAACGGCATCGTTTACGAGAACCCCCAGGGGTTTATTGAACTGCCAATGGAGACAAGAACCGTTTCAGTCCGGTTTGAAAACCGCGGGGAAGAAAGGGAGCTTGTTTTCCGTCTTGCGCCGGGGGAAAAAGGCTTCCCCCGTTTATTGCTGCCGGTTGAAGCCGATGACGCGGCGATCAGTTTTCCCGATGCTTCCACATGCTCGGTAAGTTACCCTGGGACCATTGCCGCGCTTACACAAAAAGTTCACATCATTCTGCCGCAGCCTCCGTACAGTTTCCATAAATTTCTTGGCGGCAGCCAATGGCTTCCAACAGACGAAAAAGTCTATGGCATTCTGTCCATGATCCTGGGCACCCTTTTTGCCTGCATCGGCGCGCTCCTCCTGGGAGTGCCGGTGGCAATACTCTGCGCACTTTTTATGTCCGAGTTTCTGCCGCAAAAAATAGCAGGAATCTTCCGCGGCGGCGTCGAGCTGCTGGCAGGAATCCCATCTGTAGTTTACGGGTTTTTCGGCCTTATGGTAATTGTACCTGTTATAAAAAAGACTTTTAACATTCCATCGGGTAACAGCCTGCTTGCGGCAGTTATAGTGTTATCAGTAATGATACTGCCCACAATCATTGCCATTTCGGAAAAATGCCTTAAGGCAGTGCCGCGCTCGCGGCGCGAAGCGTCTCTTGCGTTAGGCGCAAGCAAAATGCAGACAGCGTGGCATGTAGTGCTGCCGCACGCAAGATCGGGTGTAATTGCCGGAATAATCATGGGCTTTTCCCGCGCGGTGGGCGAAACCATGGCGGTAATACTGGTAGCGGGTAACTCCGTACAGTTCATTAAAAATCCCCTGGAGAGCGTAAGGACGTTAACCGCAACCATAGCCCTGGAAATGGGTTATGCGGACGGCAGGCACTCCAACATGCTTTTTTCCATAGGAGTGGTGCTTCTTGCAATGGTCTTTATTCTGAACGGACTTATCCTTTTTACACGCCGCCGGGGAGGTGAAAGCGAATGAATTCCCGCAGAAAAAGAAAAATAATTGACGGCTTTCATTACGCTCTGATGGCCGCCGCTTCTATTGGCGTGGGAGCAACCCTGACCGGCATCATTGCCTATATATTGATTCAGTCGGCGGGAAGATTCAATCTGTCTGTCATTTTTGGTCCGGTTACAGAAAGTTTTCTCCCCATGATTGCCGCCACAGCCTGGACGGTAGTTGTTTCACTTGCAATCGCCCTGCCCGTGGGAATCATGACTGCAATTTATCTCCACGAATACGCGTCCAGATCGAGGCTAAGCCGTTTTCTGGGCGTTGCCATCGACACCCTGGCGGGAATTCCCTCGATCATTTACGGCCTTTTCGGGCTCCTTCTTTTTTGCCGTGTTCTTAATCTGGGGCAGTCGGTTATCGCCGGCGGCCTTACCCTGAGTATCATGATACTTCCGGTGATAATCAGAACCACGGAGGAAGCCCTAAAAACCGTACCAAATTCTTTCAGAGAAGGCTCTCTTTCTCTGGGCGCAACAAAATATCAAACCATTATTCATGCTGTACTGCCCCCTTCCCTTCCGGGAATCCTTACAGCGGCAATACTGGCCATAGGACGTGTGGTCGGAGAATCCGCGCCGGTGCTGTTTACCGTTGGAATTGCAAAGAATCTTCCAAAGACAATCTTTGAGGGCGGGCGCACCCTTACAATACATCTTTATTACCTGACAAAAGAAGCAATTTCACCTGATGATTTTGCCCAGGCTTTTACCGCCGCTGCGGTGCTAATCATTTTTATTTTAATCATTAATACGGCTGTTAAAATTATTGGCGGCAGCCTGGGCTTCACGGGAGAAAACATAGATTGAAAACCGAAAAAAAACTGCTTGTAAAAAATCTTGATCTGTTCTACGGCGAATTTCAGGCCCTTAAAAATATAAACTTTAACTTGGATAATTATGAAGCGGCAGCCCTAATCGGCCCTTCCGGCTGCGGAAAATCAACCTTTATCCGTGTATTAAACCGGATGAACGATCTAATCCCTTCCTGCCGGATCAACGGCGAGGTGCTTCTCGACGGCGAGGACATATACGGCTCAATCGATGTGAGCGAACTGCGCTCCCGCGTCGGGATGGTTTTTCAAAAACCGAATCCGTTTAACATGAGCGTGTTTGACAATGTGGCCTATGGCAGGAAAATGCAGGGCATAAGGGATAAAAGGAAACTGGCGGAGATCGTAGAGAGTTCGCTTGTTAAAGCCGCGTTATGGGACGAGGTAAAGGACAGGCTGAAAAAATCCGCGCAGAGTCTTTCCGGCGGGCAGCAGCAGCGGCTGTGCATCGCGCGGAGCATCGCCATGTCGCCGGAGATCATTCTGATGGACGAACCGACCAGCGCCCTTGATCCGATAGCCACGGGGAGGATCGAGGAGCTAATCGGTGAACTAAAACGGGATTTCAGCATCATTATCGTTACCCATTCAATGAATCAGGCCGCCAGGATCAGCGACAGGACGGCTTTCTTTCTTTTGGGTGAACTTATAGAATATGCACAAACATCAGAAGTATTTACAAGACCGGCTGATAAACGCACCGAAGATTATATTTCAGGCCGTTTTGGATAGGGGGAAGTATGCAGGGACGCGGCTTATTGAGCGAAGAGTTAAATCAACTGCGGCGGGAGCTGGAACTGATGGCTGTCCGGGTGGAAGGGGATCTGGAAAAAGCCCTTGCGGTTCTCCGCACAGGCAGCAAGGAGATCGCCGGCGAGGTAAAGGACAGCGGTAAAACCGTCAATGCCCTGCAGCTAAGAATAGAGGATATGGCGCTGGTTCTTATCGCTACACAGCAGCCTGTAGCCCGTGATTTAAGGGAACTTATCACGGTTTTCAAAATTACTTCAAGCCTTGAACGTATCGGAGACTACGGGGTACATTTAGCCAAAGCCGCGATAAAATTATCAAACCGCCCCTCTTTCCGCTCCATGGAAAGAATCGAGTGCATGGCTGAAACCGGGCAGAAAATGCTCAAAGCTGCCGTCTGTGCCTATCTTGCACAAAACGCGGATGCTGCCAGAACGGCGGCGCTGATGGATCATAAAATTGACGGGGAGCATAAAGCCCTGACCGAAGAAGTGCTTTCCCTGATGAAAAAAAGGCCGCAGCTTGTTAAGGCCGCGGCAAGGCTCCTGCGGCTTTCGGGATATATGGAACGTCTTGGAGATCACATAACAAATATCTGTGAAGGGATTGTTTTTATGATCGAAGGCAGTCATGAGGACTTAAACGATTGAACAAGGAACGGATTTTAATTATTGAAGATGATCCCGATATTCAGGAGATGCTGAAATTCGCCTTTGCCGGCGAAGGATGGAAGCTGGTCCAGGTTAAAACAGGGGAAGAAGGAATTAAAGTCCTGAAAGAAAACGGAGCCGACTGCGTTATTCTGGATATAATGCTTCCGGGCATTGACGGGCTTAAGGCAATAAAAAAAATAAGGGAAATCGAAGACTGTCAGAAGCTGCCGGTTATTATGTGCACTGCCCGGGGTGAAGAGGCAGACATTGTTGCAGGGCTGGAACTGGGGGCAGACGATTATGTCGTTAAGCCTTACAGCCCCAGGGTACTTGCCGCCCGGATACGCGCCGCCCTAAGGCGGAAAGAAATGTCGGCTTCCTTGAAAGCCGCCGGCGTGCAGGAGAAAACGGTTTTTAAGTACGGGAAACTGAGCCTGGATACGGAAAAATACAGCGCCCGCCTGGGAGATACACCCCTGGATCTTTTCGCCACGGAATTTGCCATACTTGCCCAGTTTATGAGCAATCCCGACATGGTTTTTTCCAGGCAGAAATTGATTACCGCAATCCGCGGGCACGACTATCCTGTAACCGAGCGCTCGGTGGACGTACAAATAGCGGGGTTAAGAAAAAAACTTGGCATCTGCGGTGAAATGATCGAAACAATCCGCGGTGTCGGCTACAGGTTCAAAACAGAGTGAGGGAACAATGCATAACATATTGAAAAAAAATTTTATTATTATAGCCGCCGCCGTATTGCTGATTACCGCATATTTTATTATGGGGTTGCTTATCTATTCAAACAACCGTTACAACGATATCAATACCGGAAACCTGGAAGAAGCGGTGAAAATAATCGCCGGTTTTACGCCTGCCGAAGTTTTCACGGATACTGATGCGGCGGCGGCATGGGCGTCCGGCTTCGGCAGTTCCGGTTCTTACCGCATTACCCTTATAAACCGCAGCGGACAGGTGTTATTCGACACTCAGGCCGGCAGCCTTGTAATGGAAACCCACCTCGATCGCGAGGAGTTTCAGGATGCCGTAAGGACGGGAACCGGAACTGCCAGGCGCCATTCTGCTACCCTGGGGCAGCATTATATTTACGCCGCCGTTGCCATTACGGACGCCGCCGGCGGCTTTGCAGGAATCCTCCGTCTTTCACATCTGGTTCCCGGATTTTTTTACCGTCTTCTAAGCTCGGCGCTTCCGTTTCTGATAACGGGCTTTATAATAATCCTTGGATCCTGCGGCGGCCTTTATCAATTATCCCGCCGCCTTTCACTTTCCGTTGAAGAAAAACTGGATGCGGAATTAAAGGAAAAAACCGCAGAACTTAAAACAAAGGCCGAAGAAGCCGAAGCTGAAAGCCTCCATCGCGAGGCGATTCTGAACGGCATGTTTGAAGGGATAATAACCCTGGACGGCAGTCTTAAAATAATTTATGCAAACGCGCGGCTTCATTCCATGTTCGGCATAAGCAGGGAAGAAAATGTCTGCGGAATGTCCCTGCTCGAATTTTGCCGGTGGACAGAGCTGGAAGAAGCTGCGGCACAGGCCCTTTCGGAAAATCAGCCGAGGGAAATTATCCTAAAGCGGTATGTATCGGGAGGCCGGCAGCATTTTCAGGTATATGCAGCCCCGCTGGAAGCCGGAAACGGCGTTATTGTCGCGCTTAAAGACATCAGCCGCCTTGTAAAACTGGAACAGGTTCGTAAAGACTTTGCAGCTAATGTTTCACATGAACTGCGCACTCCCATTCAGGTGATACAGGGCTTTGCGGAAAATATCCTTGCCTGCTCACCCTCCGATCATGAGCAGATATTTCACTTTGCCGGAATTATCAAGAAGAACGCTCAAAGCATGGATAACCTTGCCAACGATCTGCTGACCCTGGTCAGCCTTGAAGACGAAGGCGCCGCCCGCCCTCCAATGGAACGCAGCGCGCTTGCCCCCCTCATCGAAGAAGCGCTGAACACAGCCGCGGTTGCAGCGCGGAAAAAAAATATCACCATTGATATTTCCTGTCCGCCTGATCTGTGCATTAATCTTCACACATCTCTTTTTATCCATGCCCTGTTTAATCTATTGGACAACAGTATAAAATATTCGGATGACGGTTCCCCTGTTAAAATAAATGCTTTTAAGGAAGGCGAAGAAGCCGTAATCGAAGTAAAGGATAAGGGCATCGGCATTCCAGCCGAACATATAGAACGCATTTTTGAACGCTTCTACCGTGTAGATCGCGGGCGCAGCCGCGAAGCCGGCGGCACAGGGCTTGGGCTTTCCATTGTCCGCCACATTGCCCTGCTTCACCGCGGAAGGGTCGAGGCGGAAAGCCATGCCGGAGAGGGCTCTGTTTTTAGGCTCTATCTGCCTGCGGCTAAAAATTAAACTCGTAAGAATCCAGTTTGTATTCTTCTTTCAGGGCTTTAAGTGTCTTTTTTAGGGAGTCGTTTAAGGGCACGCCGCAATCCTTGCGGGAGAACCAGGCCAGGTATTCCTTCTCGCCGGCGGTATATATCCGCTCCTGCCCCGGCGCCCTTGCCGAAGCGCGCAGTTCCCGTAAAATATCTCCGGTAGTTTTTTTGAACCTGTCCAACTCCACAAAAGCGCTGATGTCTATGGCCATAAAAAAATGCCCCAGACGATATGGAACTTTATTGCCATTGGAATCCAGCCCGTCGAGGGCTTTCAGGAACTGCCCCTGCTGGAGCGCCGCGCAGAGAATCTCCACGACTGTCGCATAACCGTAACCCTTATAGCCGGCGGTATCTTCGCCAAGCCCGCCCAAAGGCGCGAGAGCTGCCCTTCCCTTTGTAAGGGCGTCCAGGGCCTTCGACGGATCGGTTTCCGCGCTGCCGTCCCTGTTGATTACCCAGCCGGCGGGCAGGTCTTTGCCGATCCTTTCGTAATGCTCGATCTTGCCCCGCTGGGAAACGGAGGTAGCGCAGTCCAGGACAAAGGGAAAATCCTCGTCCGACGGCAAACCTACCGTCAGGGGGTTTGTCCCCAGCATATTTTCGATCCCGAATGTGGGTGCAATGGACGGCCGCGCATTGGTTCCGGTTATGCCGATCATTCCGGCGTCAGCCGCCATTGTAACATAGTAACCTGCAATGCCGTAGTGGGTGGAGTTACGCACAACTACCATACCCAGACCGTGTTTTTTCGCTTTATCGATTGCCATCTGCATTGACTTTTTGCCGATAACATGGCCCATGCCGTCATGGCCGTCGACAACCGCCGTTGCAAGATGATCCTTTACAATCTGAAAATTTGTGAGTGGATTTTGAATGCCGTCTTTTATGCGATCTATGTATATCGGCTTAAATCTGCCTATTCCATGGGAATCAATTCCGCGTTTATCCGATTCGATCAGTATATCTGCGCAGACAGCGGCATCCTCCGGCGGAACGCCGATTTTTATAAAAACATCCTTCATGAAAGATTCGAGTTTTTCAAAACTTTCATATTCGGTCTTTATCACTAGGACATGCTCCTGTTCACCGGATAGAGGGCGCCAATCATTACATACAGGGCCAGGCCCACGCCCAGCAAAACAGGAAACCCGCTGGATACCGAAATAACACGCGCCAGAGCCGCACCGGCTACTGAAAGGCCGCCGTTCATCCCCCACGCCCAGGGCAGCAGGTGGGGTTTGTTTTCCTGCAGGGTGTCAAGGCCGTTTGGATAGGGAACGCCCATAAAGAAGGCCGCCGGCGCAATAATAACTCCCGCGGCAAAAATGCGCATGGACATGGAAGCTGAATGAAAACGGTATAAAAAGGAGTCCAGACCGAAAATGTAAAACAGAACACCGCCGACAACAAGCAGACAGGCCGCAGGAACCACAAAAATTCTTAAATGCTTGAACGGACTCGATGCAAGATTCCCAAGAGCGGAGAAAATCAGCATAACGGTAATAACTATGCTGGCGGAATATGTGGGATTGGACAGAAAAACGCCCAGCCTCTGGATTAAATAAATTTCTATTAACATATATCCCAGGCCAAGACCGGCGTAGTAAAATATAACGCCGATGGTGCTGCCTGTATCAGCCTTGCTGCGGAAAAGATCACGGCGTTTGCCGATCAGGGGAATGACAATAATGATAAAGCCGAAGATGCATCCCTGTAATAACATTCCAAGAAGAAGCAGGTATCCCCATTCTTCGGAAATATCCCTTACCTGATCCATATAAATGGAAAGATGTTCCAGTTTCAGGAATCCGGAATAGTATGGCCGTGAATCGCGGATCGGACGAATGTCGAAAATGTAATCCCTTTCAATTTCCTTTTCCCTGCCGTCAAAAAAGCGCGGTATGGATGCACGGTACATATCCGCCGGAGTAAAGCTTTCCACCGAAGCCTCTCCGCCCTCGAAGTGCGTCCGGTAAGCGCCCATCAGGATATCAATATCGCGTAACGGAAGATCGGCGCCGGGCGCATAGAGCAGTTCAAACGATCTGGTTCTTACAAAGTTATTCAGATCGTACAGCTCCCCCTCGGTAAAGGCGCCGTTCTTAACCATTATGGTCGAGGTCGAAATAAAAAGCCCGAATGAATAAAGGCTTTGCTGCGGCTGTGGAAAATCCGCTTCGCGCATGGCGGTAACTATTGTATTGAGCAGCCGCAGCACATTCCTTGGGGGGTTCATGCGATCCCAGACAGTAATCGAAAGTATACCGTCTTCTTTTAACGCTCCAAAATATTCCCTAAAGGCTTCGACAGTATACTTAAAGTCTTCGTGTACCGGGTAGCCGCCGGAATCAGACAGCCCTATGGAATCGACCAGGCTCAATTCAATCAGATCATATTTTCCGGCATTTTCCGCGCACCAGAATCGTCCCTCGCCCTGAAACACGGATATTTCCGGCAGACTGAGCAGGTTCCCCGTAAAACGCGAAACGTTCTGATCTTCGCGTAACAAATTTATCATTTCCGCAGAAGGATCGACAATATCGATCTTTTCCGCTCCTTTATAACGGGCTATCTGGGCGTTAATTCCCCCGGAAAGCCCCACCAAAAGCACGTCGGGATTGGCGATAATGGTATAGGGAGCGGCCATTGGCAGGTAATCCATATAGGGTTTTTCTTCTTCCCTAAGGCTTCCCATTATGCCAATGGGACCTGAGCCGTCGATAAAAAGCCCCCAGTACGACTGCTCCGGTATTACGGGTATTCTGAGCGCGGCGTTATCTGAAAGTCCGGGAGCAAAGTGAAAATACCGTGATGCGTAAACATGAAATTCCCCGCCGGGCCCGTAGGAATGATGAACCAGTTTTGAATCAGGGTAATTTCGCACATAACTTATGGCCTTAAAGTCCGAAACGCGGATTTCGCCCCAGAAAAAAATACAGCAGAACGAAACAACGGCGCTGAAAACAAGCGCCAGAATTCCCGGCAGCGGAAACTCTCCGTTTTCGTTTATACAGGTAAGCAGCGCGGCTATAATGCAAAGGGCAAGAATCGGCAGAATTAAAAACTGGGTAGGCAGAATAAACATAAAAATGATAATGAAAAAGCCGCCTACGCCGGAGCCGGCCATGTTCCAGAAGTAGACCCTCTGTATCCGTTCACGCATGGAGATGAACGACACTCCGACAAAAAAAGCAACGGCGAAAAACGGCAGACCGTAAATAATGTAGTAAGCGCCGATAAACCAAAGCTGCCGGGAATCCGAGGCCAGAAAATCAGGATTAAACGGAACCATCTGGGCGGCAACCACTGCCAGCGCCATTAAAAGAGGCAGGGATATCGCCGTAATTGAAAGAATGATATCCGAGTACGATGCGACCAATTCATCAATAAACGTTAGGATAATTCCCGAAAGGCCGATGCCCAAAAGCGCGGTAGAAATTACAAGGGAGCCGAAATTTGACCAGCCGCCCACTGCGAAGATTCTCATAACATAGAGCTCGTATGATATACCGGCAATAGAAACAAGAAGTAATGCAATTTGTTTGGTATTCTTCATTTGTTATCAGAATAAAGAGAAATATGCTGCAGGACAAGTGGTGCCAGGCACCGTTTGCATTGACTTTTACGGGGAAAAACGCTACTATAGCCCAATGTTTGGTATATTTAATCAGACTGTTTCGATCAGAACGGTGCTTACCCTAACCGGCGGCTTGTTCTTTGGCATATTATTCGGGCTATTTCTGCCCCTGCTTGTCTCCGCCAGGTCGGAGAGGGTGGTGGCTTATGAAGAAGTGGCCGCTCGTTCAGCAGTGGAAGACGCCGCCAGAATTGCTATGGAATACGGCGTTGACAGCCCCGAATATGGCCTTGCGTATGAAATATTGCCCGGAGTGGAAAAATACGACGGCCCCGGCTTTGCCCAGTCCATGCCTATTGACAGCAAAGAAGCCTGGCTTTCCTGGATGCGTACCAATAACCGCACCGACCTGCCGGTTTTTATGGAAGAGCGCTGGTTTTTGGCAAAATTACTCGTAGATACCGGCGAACTAAAGCGGCCTGAAGATGTACAGGCATTTTTGCTAACCCCGCGGGAGCATTTTGTCCGCGCCAGGAACCGCGGTTACGAATACGCGGATACCTGGCTGCCCATCGGCTGGGGAGCTACGATTACCGATCCTGACGTAGTATCCATGATGACCACTACCTTGGCAGTACAACCTGGCGAGAAGGTACTCGAAATAGGCACCGGATCGGGTTATCAGTCGGCAATTCTTTCCTATCTTACCCCCGAGGTCTACACAATCGAGATTATCAAGCCACTTTTCATTGAAACAGACCAGCTTTACCGCGATCTTGAAAAATCCTTCCCCTCTTACGGCTCAATAAACCGGAAACTTGGAGACGGCTACTACGGCTGGGAAAAATACGCGCCTTTCGAGAAAATTATTGTAACCTGCTCCATTGATCACATACCCCCTCCCCTTCTTAAACAGCTTAAACCCGGAGGAATCATGGTGCTGCCCCTGGGCCCTCCCGGGAGACAGTACATTATGGAGATAAAGAAGGAAGAAGCTGAAGACGGCATGATAACCCTGAGCCGAAGGGACGTTTACAACGGCCTGCGGGTCAGTTTTATCCCCTTCCGCGATGAAACCGGCCATTCCTACAGTACGTCCGAGCCTGAACCCAGGGTAACCTTGCCGGTTCCGGAGGCCCCACCGCCCCGCAGGTATGAGCAGGAAGAAGAAAATGAAAATTGATGTTATTAGCGGTGGACAAATAATGAAAATCTGCTACAATATTGTATCATAAAAAACCGATAATTTTCAGCCGACAATAGAAAAAGGGGAGTTGGTATAGGTTTATGTTGATAGACGGGTTGCTGTTACATCAAAAACCGGCAAAACGAAGGAGGCCGGGCTTTGCTAAAATGTATAAATTGAGGCGTTCTACAATACTTACATCGATCCTCTCCGTGCTGATAAGCATTTTCGACAAGATAAAAAGATTATTATCAGAGATACTTTCCTGGTTTTTCCGAAACCCAATGGTATTCAAAATCGCCGGTATATGCATTGCCGCCCTTTTAGGCATCGGCATGACAGTTTTGGTCTGTTTTGCGCTTTTGGCGCCGGAATCACCCCCAGACAGCATGATCTCCGCAATGAACAGGCAAATGAGGGATCCGGTCTCGTCCCAGTTCATAGTATTGCCGCCGGAGGAAAAGGACTGGGTGCTGCTTTCCTCTTTCGGCGAGAACGATGAACAGACCGGCGCCGGAACTGTTGAGGCGGATCGTTCAAAAGATTTTGACTACCGCATACGTTCCGGGGAGACTCTTTCAGAAATCGCCTATACCTATTCCATACCATTCGAACTTTTGGCTTATTACAATAATATCTCAAACGCAAACCGTGTCAGGGAGGGAACGATTATAAAAATTCCTTCCGTCGAAAATCAGAAGCAGGCGGCCCTGCAAATGGCCAGACAGCCTCGCCGCAGTGTTGCCGCGGCTCCAACCACCAGGCCGGTTGAAGTTGCATTTGAAACAAGAAATTCCGGCAATGTGTCGGGCGCCGTTACGGTACACTTTTCGATTGTTAATCCGCCGGCAGGAACTTTTCAGTCTTTTGAATGGGACTTTGGCGACGGCCGCCGCGGCTTTTTGGCCGACCCTGTCTATGAGTATGCAAATCCCAGGACGTATGTCGCGCGCCTGACGGCAAGGGATAGATCCGGCGTAATATACCGTTCATCTCCACTTTACATTGATGTTCCTCACCCCGGTTCGGCAGCCGAACACAGCACAACAAAGTTTATTACACTTTCATCTCCGGACGATTACTTTGTTGTAAACGGAACCATTATAAAGGTCGCGCGTTATGCGAATGTCGGGGATGCCCCCCTGGATTTCAGCGAATCCGATCAGTATCTTACCAAGGTCAGTTTTACAAAACCCGGCTTTTACGGACTTACAGTGCGGGAGGCCAGCCATCCTGAGCAGTACTATTCGGTTTTCGTCAGCCCCGTGCCCACCATGCATTCAGATGCGGCAAGGGGGGATTTTAACTGGTACCGGACACAATTTAACACAGGTACCACATCCAATTGCGGGCCCGCCTCTGTTTCAATGGCAGTGGGCTGGTCGCTGGGAAGGTATATGCCGGTTTCTGCCGTGCGTCAGGCAGTTGGCTGGCAGGGTGAGGGCGGAACAAGTCTGGAAGAACTCCTTGGGGTAATAAGAACCCAGGGCATTTCCGCCTTTGTTTCTCCAATCAGGAATATTCAGAATGTCAGGGATGTAATCGATTCCGGCGGCATCGCCATTGTACTCTTTCACACCAGCGGAGTCAGAACCGCCAGAGGCAGTCCGGCAAACGATCTCTTCGGAAAATACTACGATGATTCGGTTGGGCACTATATCATTATAAAAGGTTATTCGCTTAACGGCGATTATCTAGTGGTCTACGATCCCATTCCCAGCGACTGGGCTTCCAACAGCTTCCGTTACAGTGATGATGTCAGCATGATAGGCCGCAACCGGTACTATGCCACCGGGGAACTGCTTCGCTCACTGCGCCGCGCCGACATGATTGTGGTACCCAAAGCGGCTTTGTAAACAAGCCTCACACATTAAACTTAAAAAAAATCACGTCTCCGTCCTGGACAATGTATTCCCTGCCCTCGATGCGATACCTGCCCGCTTCCCGTATCTTTGCCTCTGTGCCGTATTTTGCAATGTCATCGTATGCATAGACTTCGGCCTTGATAAAACCTTTTTCAAAATCGGTGTGAATTGCCCTTGCCGCTTTGGGCGCTTTATCTCCGGCGTGAATTGTCCACGCCCGGCATTCATCTTCGCCGGTGGTAAAAAATGTGCGCAGGCCAAGAAGATCGTAGGCCGCGTGAATAAGTGATGAAAGCCCTGTTTCTTTTAACCCAAGCTCTTCAAGAAAAGCCAATTTTTCAGCCTGGTCATCAATGACTCCCAGCTCGGCTTCGAACTTTCCGCAAATGATTACAACAGCGGAACCTTCAACAGCGGCCTTTTTTCTGACGGCCTTAATATATGCGTTTTCCGCGCCGGCGGCCGCGGACTTCATCCCCTCTTCATCAACATTGCACACATAGATCTGGGGCTTGGCGCTTATAAAGTGGCAGTCGTAAATTTCTGCTTTTTCTTCATCAGTTAATTCTACGGAGCGTATCGGCATTCCGTTTTCCAGGGCGGGGGATATTTTTTCCAGAACGGCCAGAACGGCTTGTGCAGCCTTCTGTTCTGTTTTTTGCTTTAAGGCCTTTTCCGCCCGCTCGCGTCGTTTGGCCAGGGTGTCCAGGTCGGCAAGCGCAAGCTCGATATTGATGGTCTCGATATCCGCTTCGGGATCAATTTTATCGCTAACATGAATAATATCGGGGTTATCAAAACAGCGCACTACCTGGGCAATTACACCCACCTCGCGAATGTGTGCAAGAAACTGATTCCCAAGGCCCTCGCCCCTGGACGATCCCTTTACAAGACCGGCGATATCAACAAATTCCACCGCAGCCGCAATGGTTCGTTTTGGTTTGAAAATTGCGCTAAGGTTTGTAAGGCGCACATCGGGCACTTCCACAATGCCGATGTTTGGGCTTTTTGTACTAAAGTAATAATTCGCCGTCTCCGCAGGGGTAGAAGTCAGCGCCGAAAAAATAACGGACTTGCCCACATTGGGCAGCCCGACAATGCCGCAGTTTAGTGCCATGGGAATAATATAGTCTGTTTCCGCAAATTATTAAAGCACAGAAGTTGTGGAAGGGCCCTGTGGGGTATTGTCATTCTGTTTGGTTGTGTATAATGTTTTTATAAATAAAAGGAGGTTTTTATGGCTTTTGCGTTGAACACCTATCCTGTCTCGTATCGTTCAAGATTTACGGGCGGAAAATGGACGGAAGAATACCTGGAAAAACCGCACAAAACACCGGATGAAGAGGCGGCGATGAGCGCCGAAGAACGCGGCAAATATGAAGCCGCGCGGAATTGCTATGATGATATGCCGGTAGTGAATTATACCAGCCAGTACGGGCTGGCCTGCTTCGAGGGGCTTAAGGCCCTTCCGCAAAAAGACGGAAGCCTGGCTATCTTCAGGCCGGATCAAAATGCCGCGCGCTTTTACCGCTCAATGAAGGGACTGTTTATGCCCACCTTCCCCGAAGAAACTTTTGTTAAAGCCTGTATAGAAGTTATCAAGAGAAATGCGCAGCTCGGATTCCGGCTTCACTATAAGAGCGAATGGGAAAAAGATTCATTTATTACAGCAGACTCAATTTATATCCGCCCCTTTACCATTGCGGAGGGCGGCATTGGCGTGAACATTTCCCGTGAGCCCTATGTAATGATAATCAATACGCCTGTCAGCGCATACTTCTCTTCGGCAAGCTCCGATGCGGTTGTTACCGAGCGGATTCGCGCAACCCCCAATGGCACGGGCTGGATAAAGGCCTGCTCGAATTATGCCCTGGCGGCATTGGCAAAACATGAAGCTGTCCAGGCGGGCTATATGGAATGTGTATTCCTTGACGCCACACACCGGAAATATGTTGAAGAAGGCTCGTCGTGTAACATCTTTTTTTACCAGAAGTCAGGCGAACTTGTAACGCCGGAGTTAGGCGACACCATTCTGCCGGGCATTACCCGCGCCAGCATCATAGAGCTTGCCCGCGACAAGGGTATAAAGGTAATAGAAAGAAAAATAGCAATCGAAGAAGCCATGGGAGAAACAAAGGAATGTTTTGTCTGCGGTACTGCTGTCGGCGCTACACCGATTTCTTCCCTTACCTGGGAGGGGAAAAAGGCAGTTTTCAATGACGGCAAAGACGGCGAGTTTACCACTGAAATTCGCAACACAATAAAGGGCATACAATACGGAACACTGCCGGACACGAAAAATTGGATGGTGAAAATAAATTAAAAGGTAGAAGTGAATAGGGAAAAGAGATGATACAAGTGCCGCAAGCAGAGAGAGTTAAGAGAGAATATCGCCTTTCCACTCAACGTTTATTTTACAGTATCCCATGAGTGTCATCAGGGTCAGATAAACAGGCATAAAAAGCAGGGTAAAAAAGTAACCGAGTTTTGTCAAAAGTCCGCCGCCGGGGAGTTTTGTTCTGAAAAGACCGAAAGCGCCGATTGTGTTTTCGAGCATTACAATAAAGACGCCGGCTGGCAGCGGCCACAGGCCGGGAAAGAACGGCAAAAGGGGAACAGCGAGAATACCGGTCGATATCACCAGCATCAATAAATTGTAATTGAAACGGGTAAGGGCTTCGGGGCTGAAAAGGCCGCCGTTATTCCAGCGCAGAGTCTGGTTGATAAAAGATCGCCAGGTTTTTTCCGATGCCGTAAACACTGCCGCATCGGGCAGGGCGATTGCCCGTACCTGGAATTCGCCGCCCTTGCGTATCTGTGAAATAAGAGCCGCGTCTTCTGTCGGCGAAGGGGGGATAGCGTCATAACCGCCGGCTGCATCGAGCGCTTTTCTGCTCAGGATTAAATTGTTTCCAAAGCCGCCGCCGGCAGCGCCCAGCCCGATTGCGCCGGCAAGATAATTGTATCTTACCGCATGATCGTAACACTGATAGAGTTGGAAAAACCCCCTGCCCTGCTTTTTCTTGAATACCGGGCCGATTGCTGCGCCGGTTTTGGGATTGGTCATTCGCCCCGCCATCGCCCGAATCCAGCCGGGCGGCACTTCGCAGTCACCGTCTGTGAAAAGCAGGAAATCTCCCCTTGCCTCGGATATTCCCCTGGATAGGGCGAACTGCTTGCGGTTTACCCCGGGGTTTTCTTTCAGTGTGATAATGCGGCAGTTATTCATGCCACGCCGCGCGGCATCGCTTACAAATTGCGCCAGCATGGCGGGGCTTTCATCGGTGGATCTGTCGTCAACAAAGATAATCTCAGCCGGATAATCCTGTAAGAGCAGGCTGTCAAGCAGCCCGCCCATGCGCCGGCTTTCATTATGAATGGGAATTATTACAGAAAGATTAATTTCTTCTCCGCCGCCGGTCTGATCACATGAGCGGCGAACAGCCTTACGATCCCGAATCCATTCAAGAAAAAAACCGAACATAAGTGCGGTCTGTAAGGCTACAAAAAAAATACCATGCCCATAACGGAAAATATCATAAAGAATCAACGTTGCCCTCGTGATGATATTATACACCAAATGGCGGCCTATTGACTAAAGCCCCGTACTGTTATTAAATAAAACGCAGCTGCCAAAAGCGGGGATATAGCTCAGTTGGTAGAGCGATTGGTTCGCAATCAATAGGCCAGGGGTTCGAATCCCCTTATCTCCAAAAATGTTATAATGTACTCGCTAATTTCTACATTACATTTAATTAGCACAAAGCGATAGATCGGGGATTCGAAACGGAGTGCCGTGCCCCGGAAAGGCGAAAGCCTTGCAGGGGCTGCGGCGCAAGGCGCCCAATAAAGCACAGCAATTAGCTGTGTAGATGAATTATGCCGCATGGCGTAGCGCTAAATAAATGCCGCTAGGACAGTATTTGTGCGAAGGCTTTAGCCTGAGCAGCGCGCTCGGACGCCGCAAGGCACGTAGACGGGCTGGAGGGAGCAAACAGGATGTTTGCGACCGGAAGCCGAATCCCCTTATCTCCAAAAATTATATAATGAACTCGCTAATTTCTAAATTACATTTAATTAACACAAAGAGATAGATCGGGGATTCGAAACGGAGCAATCCTGCGAGCTTGCTTCAATTATGCAATTGGGTTATTATTAAGTATGTGAGAGTGTTCAAAAACACCTGGTTTGCCCGCTTTGCCGGAAAGGAAGGCATTACAGATGATGAGTTGAAGGAAGTGGTAAACCAGCTTGAAGCAGGACAGGCCGATGCTGACTTGGGCGGCGGTGTATATAAAATGCGGATTGCAAGGCCAGGTGAAGGAAAATCGGGCGGTTACCGTGCAATCGTGTTTTTCAGGAGTGAAGAAAGGACATTTTTTGTCTATGGTTTTTCGAAATCAGATATGGGTAACATTGATCAAGGTGAACTAAGGGGCTTTAGGCAGAGGGCTAAAGATGCTTTTTCGATGACTGATGAGCATATTAGAGAGCGCCTAAGAAAAAGAACTCTAATAGAAGTTCTTTAGGGAGAGGACATGAAATATAAAAGTAAAATTTACGAGGTAATACATCAGGACGCAATTGCTGACTTTGAAGTCGGGGCTATTTCTGAAGCCCGAATGCAGGAATTTGACGACATGTGCTTGATTCAGAATCCAGAAAAAGAACTCGTAGCCGAAAATCCCGTGGCATTAGAACACGCAAAAGCCTAACCTTAGATAATTTCACTTTCGTCTTGTGATGACTCCTGCTGTTCCGCTGAAACCTTAATATGAGGCCAGATTAGCCCACATAGCGCAATAAATATTGCTAACAGAGCATAAAAAGGATGGCGTGTTAGCAGGCAAATTATAGCGGCTATAAAGGCAAAACGAAAAACAAGGGAACCTATTTTCCTTCCTCTTGCCGTGGGTTCCCTGAATTCGATATCATCAATTGTTCCTTTTTTTACCGCCGGGGGTTCTTCTTTGGGAGAATGGTTCCCAAACAACCAATACAAAGCGATTAGTTCTCCAAATGTCATATCAGCCTCCCATATAAAATTATAGAGCTTCTCTAATCCTTGACCTGCAGCTTCTCCCGCCGTGATTGGATAACCTGCACCGAGATTACTGCCGCGATTACTCCCAGCCCGACAAAGTCCGTAACATGGCCGGGATCAATAAGAAGAAGCCCGCCGGCGATGGCTGCAAGCCGCCAGGGGAGAGATACCTTCCTTAGCATAAATCCTTCAAGACCGGCTGCAAGACTGAACATACCGATAAAGGCTGTAATGACAATCCGAATAACCTGCAGGGGCGTGGTGTCTATTAAAAGCATCTGCGGGCTGAAGATAAACATGTACGGAATAATGAAGGCGGTAATGGCGAGCCGTGTGGCGGTAATGCCGGTTTTAATGGGATTCGATTTTGCGATGGCAGATCCCGCATAGGCGGCCAGGGCTACAGGCGGGGTTATATCAGCAATAATTCCGAAATAGAAAACAAACATGTGAGCTGCTAAAATCGGTATTACAATTCCGAGTTCAGCTCCTGTGCGTATAACCATCGGCGCGGTGATAGTCGCCATAATTACATAGTTCGCCGTTGTCGGGATTCCCATTCCCAGAATTAAACAGGAAATCATGGTAAAGAACAGCGCCACCATCAGGCTTGTTCCGGTAGAAAGCAGAAGCGGCGAATTCACAAGGGAAATTAATTTACCGATCAGTATCTGCCCGATGCCGGTCAGGGAAACAATGCCGACAATGGTACCTGCCATGGCGCAGGCTACGGCAACGCCGATAGTATTCCGGGAGCCGCCGGTAAAGGCCTCCAGCAGGCTTTTGCGGGTAAAACGTGTATCCTTGTTAAAAAAACTGACAATGAACGCAGCAAGTATCCCGTAACATGCCGCGTAGGCCGGTGTAAACCCAATCCCCATAAAGACAACAAGAACCACTACGGGAAGAAAGAGATAGCCCCTGCAAAGAATCAAACGTCCAAAATGCGGAATCGATTCTTTGGGCAGGCCAAGGAGCCCGTGTTTCCTGGCTTCCAGGTGCACCATTAGAAAAATCCCTGTAAAATAAAGCACTGCGGGAAAAATTGCCGAGACTGCGATAACTACATAGGGTACGCCGGTCAGTTCCGCCATAAGAAAGGCGGCGGCTCCCATAATGGGCGGCATTATCTGTCCGCCGGTGGAAGCGGAAGCCTCAACCGCAGCGGCGAATTCCGGTTTGTAACCAGTTTTCTTCATTATTGGAATTGTAACGCTGCCGGAGCCGACGGTATTTGCGACAGAGCTGCCGGAGATCATTCCGAACAGGGCGCTGGCGATAACGGCTACTTTGGCCGGGCCGCCGGCGGTAAAGCCTGCCACTGAATTTGCAAGGTCGATGAAAAATTTTGCAATTCCCGATTTCTCCAGAAAAGAGGCAAGAAAAATAAATAAAACGATAAATGTTGAGCAGACTCCGATTGGGGTGCCGATGATTCCGTCTGTGGTATAAAAAAGCTGATGAACCACACGGCGAAGTGTAAAGCCCGAGATAAAAGCATAACTGACGAACCCAGCGGCCACCACCAGGATGGGAATCCCCACTACCCTTCTGCAAAGTTCGGCAAGGATAATGATCCCCACAAGGCCGACATAAACATCGGTGGAGGTCAATAAAACAGCGCGGTTAATAATTGTCTGAAAATTTATCACATAATAAAAAAAAGCTGATGCTCCCAGGGTGCCAAGGACAAAGTCATACCAGGGAATATAATTAACGCGCTTGGTCATGCCGCGCCGCGCGGGGTAAAGCAGATAACCAATAAATACAAGTATTCCCAGAAAGACACACCGCCTTACCTGCTCGGGAAGATTGCCGATCAAGGTTACCCAAAAAACATAGGCGGCAAAAATGAGCAGCAGCCCCTTGATTAAAATATCGGGAACACCGGAAAACCTGCGGACATTGGATTCCCTGTCAAACTGTGCAATTAAAGCATCGGTTTCCTGTTCGGTCATTGCTTGATCTTGTTTTTCATCAAGGCTCATTATACTTCTCCTGTTACACTATCATCTTATTCGTATTGTAATATGCGCGTTTTTTCCGCAAAGGTCTGTCATGCTGATTTTTTCTCCATCGATATATAATAGATGATCTGAAACAGTTCCGACAATATAGTTAAGCTGTGAAAAAGATTGATCAAACCCGCTTATAACAAGGGCGTCTCCGTCTCTGTCAATTATTTGTCCTGCCTCCGAACCAACCGGCATTCCGGCGCCGAAAGAATAAAAACGGACGGACACAGGCCGTATCATGCCGCAATCAGCTTTGAACGTTTCCCGAACCGGACTTTGATTTACAGAATGAATAAATTCGATGGAAAATTCAAAACCGTCATCCAATGGCAGTCGCAGATACATCTTACCGGAAGCAGTGTCTTGTATTTCAAAAACAGCGCTGCTGCCGGCTGCCGGCCTTCCATTAAAAAAGAACAACCCCAGGGCTGCTCCTATCAATGCCAAAACAAATAAAGCCAGGCAGGCGCCTAACCATCTTTTCGACGGCGGAGCATGCCCGGCTTCCGGATCGCTTTTCACCTGTTATTATTACAGAGCGCCGACTTCCCTGAAATACCTTGTTGCACCCGGATGGAATGGAACAGAGATACCTTCCACCGCATAGGAAGTGGAAATCTCATTTCCCTTAACATGGGCGGACTCGATCTGGGGCTTGCTTTCAAAAAACGCCTTAGTCAGTTGATAAACAGTATCTTCCTTTAATTTGGAACTGACGATAAATGTAGCCTTTACCGCTACAGTTTGAACATCGGTATTTTGTCCCCTGTAACTTCCGGCTGGAACCGGATACTTCGTATAGAAAGGATACTTCTGAATAAGCTGCGCTGCATGATCATCATCAACTTCCAGGATTACTATGTCTTTTCCGGTTGCCAAATCAATTACCGCCGGTGTAGGCGCTCCTGCCACACAGAAAAACGCGTCTATTTTGTTGTCACGAAGCGCATCTGCGGAAGCGGCAAAGCTGAGATTCTGCCTGCCGATTTGCTCGAAAGTAATACCATAGGCTTCCAAAATTTGCCTTGCATTAAACTCGGTTCCGCTTCCGGCATCCCCTACCGATACATTTTTGCCTCTAAGGTCGGCTATCGTTCTTATTCCTGAAGCCGGATTTGCAACTACCTGGCATACTTCAGCATATATCGCGGCCATGCTGTAGAAACTGGTGATAACCTCACCGTTAAACAGATCGACCCCCCTGTACGCATAATCCATTACATCGTTTTGTACAATGGCAAGCTCCACCTCTCCGGCGTCAATAAGCTGGATATTCGCTTTTGAAGCCCCTGTTGACTGAACAGTTATTGAGATATTGGTTTTTTCATTGAGTATCTGACTCACCGCTGAACCAAAAGAATAGTAGGTGCCGGTGCTTCCACCGGTTGCCATGCGAACCTGCTCGGCCTTCCCCTTGCAGCCAATTATCCCCAAAGTAAGGGATAGTAATAATGCGATCAATAAAACTCTTTTCATGTTATCCTCCTGCTGAGGTAATTATAGATTTTTTCGGGGAGAAATGTCAAATTTTGATATTTCGCTTGGTTGACAATCACGGTAACCCACGGCATGATGTTCTAAAGGAGCCCACAGTGAGTTACACAACAGATAAGTTAAGAAATGTCGCTATCGCCGGCCACGGACAGACCGGGAAAACCACTCTTTTCGAGCATTTACTGTTTACCGGCGGGGTAATTCCCAGGGCGGAAACACTGGAATCCGGAAAAACCGTAAGCGATTCCACTCCGGAAGAAATAGAGAGAAAGATTTCAATACATGCGGCAATGGGTCATGTTGATAAGAACGGTGTAAAAATCAACTTTTTCGACACGCCCGGATCTTCTGATTTTTCGGGGGATGTTATCTTGTCTTTCAGGGCCGCTGAATTCGCGCTTTTGACAGTGGACGGCCGCTCGGGAGTGCAAATCGAAACCGTCAAACTCTGGCGGAATCTGGACGGGACTAACAAGCCCCGGGGCGTTTTTATTACTAAACTGGATTTAGAGCATGGGGATTTTGATAAGGCCCTGGCCGATATAAAGGAAAAATTCAAGGTGGAGCCTGTTCCGGTTACCCTGCCGATGGGCAGCAGCAGCAGTTTTAAGGGTATAATTGATGTGCTGAACGATAAGGCATATTTTTTACAAGATGAGGCGCCTGAAAAAGAAAGCTCTGTCCCCGATGAGTTCAAGGATGCTGTTGCCGCGGCGCGCGAAAAACTGATCGAGGCTGCCGCTGAGGGCGATGATGCCCTGATGGAACAGTACATCGAAAAGGGCTCGCTTTCCCCTGAAGAAATGACGAAGGGCCTTGTCCTGGCCCTTGCCGGAAACAAATATGTCCCTGCCTTTGCGGGCGCTCCGCCGGTAAATTCCGGCATTATCCCATTAATTGATTTTATCGCGGCGGCGGGACCAAACCCCCGGACAGTAACAGATAAAATGCTTGACGCGGAGGGCAAGGAAAAAGAAGTTCCCATTGATCCAGACAAACCCCTTTCCGCACTGGTTATCAGGACTACCTACGATCAGTTTTCGGGGAAACTCTCCTGGATAAAGGTGATCACCGGCAAGCTGGCTGTCGATGCCGAAGCCGTAAATGTAACGGAAAGCAAAAAAGAAAGGATAGGCAAGTTATATACATGCCAGGGAAAAAAGCTGGAAGAAGTAAAGGAACTTTTTGCCGGTGATGTCGGCATCATCACGAAGTCGGCGACTCTTAAAACAAATGACACAGTTGGGGTGGCAGATACCGGTTTCAGTTTTGCGCCGCTATCGCTGCCGGAGCCTGTTCACTCGATTGCTGTGAATGCGGTTGCAAAAAAAGACGATGACAAGCTGGGAGAATTCCTTGTACGTGCAGCGGAAGAAGATAAAACATTTAGATATGTGTTTAATGGCGAAACCAAGGAGACGGTAATTTCCGGCATGGGCGAACTGCAGATCAACTATATACTGGACAAGATAAAGACCAACCAAAAGATTGAAGTCGAGACCCGTATTCCGAAAATCGCGTACCGCGAAACCATCACCAAGAAGGCAAGCGCGGAGTATACCCACAAAAAGCAAACCGGCGGCCACGGCCAGTACGGAAAAGTAATGATGGATATCGCGCCGCTGCCGCGCGGAGAGAAATATCAGTTTATAAACGCTATATTCGGCGGAGCGATACCAAAGAACTATATTCCCGGCGTGGAAAAAGGCGTGGTCGAAGGCATGGCACACGGCACCATGGCAAATTATCCGGTTGTTGATGTTGAAGTGAAAATTGTGGACGGCAAGTACCATCCGGTGGATTCTTCGGAACTGTCCTTCAAACTGGCCGCGCGTAACGCCTTCCGGGACGCCATGCGCCAGGCCAACCCCACCCTGCTCGAACCGATAATGAATTTGACAGTCTTTGTGGAAGAAAAGTACCTGGGCGACGTTATGAGCGACCTTTCCAGCAAGCGCGGCAAAATCTTGGGCCAGGATTCGGCCGGCGGCATCGCGGAAATCCGCGCCGAGGTTCCCCACGCAGAACTGCTGCGTTATTCGATAGATCTGCGTTCCATTACATCGGGTACAGGCTCTTTCAACGTAACCTTTGCATTTTACTCGCCCATTACCGGCCGCATCGCCGATGATGTAATCAAGGCAAGGGAAAGCTTTAAGCTGCAGGAAGCCGACGAATAATTAGCTTTTCTCTTTTACCTTTTCCCTTAATATAACTTCCCATTGGGAAACCAACATTCCCGCAAGCATCATGGAAAAACCGAGCAGTGTCCATGCGCCGATTTTTTCGGAAAGCAGAAGCGCTCCGCCAAAGGCGGCAAAACAGCCTTCAAAACACAGAATGATTGTAGCGTGGGCCGGCGGCGCATTACGCTGCGCAACGACCTGCAGTGTGTAGGCAATTCCCACAGAGCCCAACCCTCCGTAGAGGATGGGGGACAGAGCTTCGAAAGAGAGGCGCATTGCGCCAGTGTTGAGCGCTTCTATTAGCGCAGGAAAGGGAAGCCATGCAAAAAGGCCGGTACTTAGCAGAGAGGAATCTATACCGCCAATAACAGTACCAATATAGGGCTCCACCAGAAAAGCGCAAATAAGAGACAGGATTCCACAGACAATGAATTGTCCGGCGGAAAGTTCAACCGGGTCTATTACGGATGCTTCACGGTTGCCGCCAGAAGCGGTCGTAGAGATAAGCCGGTCTATAAGGAGCACATGAACTGTCCAGAACAGGGCGCTGATCACTGTAATAATATCGCCGGGGTTTATTGAACTGGAACTGCCGGCTGCGCTGAGAAAGAAAAGACCGACAAGAGTAAAAACACAGCCAAGCCAGGTGGCGGCGCCGGTTTTCCTGCCAAGAAAAATGCCAAAAACCGGAGTCAGCACCACATAGAGGCCGGTAATAAAACCGGCATTACCCGCAGTGGTAAATAAGAGACCAAATTGCTGAAGAATTACCGCAATAAAAATACAGCAGCCCGCCGCCAGCGATGGCAGCAGGAGGCGCCGCAACGGAGCCGGTTTTACATGTGAGTTTGCTGATCTTTTCCGTCTAATCAGAATAAAGGGTAGCAGCGAAAGGCTCCCCAGTATAAAGCGAATTCCGTTAAAGGCAAAAGGCCCAACATATTCCATCCCGGAACGTTGAGCGACAAAACCAAAACCCCAGATACAAGCGGTAAGAAGCAGGAGGATATCCGCCTGCAACGCCCGTTTATTCATTTTTTTTAGAGAAAGCTAACTCTTTTTAAACAAGACGAAACCAACAGCCGCACAGGCTACGCCTATACCAATCTGTACAAGATAATTTTGAACAGCCTTGGTTCGGGAACCAAAAGCTCCGGCAATTCTGTTAGCTACTTTACCGCCTGTTGAGGTGTTGTATGAGATTAGGTTATAAGCCCCCAATACCAGAACAACTAAACCGACAATAAGAAGAACAATACCAATGATCCTTATCATTTTTTACTCCCTTAAACTGGAGAAGTGATAATCTGCCCGGGAAATTCCGAACTAATTATCTCATTCTTCCCGGATTAGGACTTCCCTGAAACCGGCAAATCCAAGCCTTTCTGTAACGGATTGTACCTCATTTCCGCTAATTCCGGCAAGCACCACACGAAAGTATTCTCCATACCGTTCGTAAGAAGGATTAAGTCCCGCATTTTTTAACCTCTCAAATGCGTCAACCGCATTTCGGGGAACCCTGTACGAACCAATCTGCAGGCGGTATACCTTGTTTAACACCGGTGTAATGGCTGGTGTTAGGGTTATGGTTGATGGCGTGGGGGACAGAGCTGGTTGAGCTGGGTATGGGGACGCCGTAGGGGTCAGAGCTTGGTATTGGGGAGCATAAACCGACGGCTGTGGGGTCAGAGCTGGATATTGCGGATCATACACTGGCGGTTGTGGTGTCAGAGCTTGCTGAGCCGGGGCTTCGTATGAATACGTTGGGGACAGAGCTTGATTTTGTGGAACGTAAGCTGGTGATGGTGGGGACAGAGCTTGCTGAGCCGGGGCTTCGTATGAATACATTGGGGACAGAGCTTGATTTTGTGGAGCGTAAGCTGGCTGTGGGGACAGAGCTGAAGGAGCGAGATCTAACGTAGTATTAGACGCGGCCGGTGGTGTTAAAAATGGGTCATTTCCCTGGCTTCCAGAAGACGGGAAAACAATCCGCTCAATACTTTCAACTAAAACCGGTGCGGTTCCGGTGATTAGCATATCAAGTTGCTCTGCCGCTGCTCTGGAAACATCAATAATCCTGGCGGGTACAAACGGCCCCCGGTCATTAACCCTGACGGTTACCCTTTTATCATTGTGCCTGTTGGTAACAACAAGCATGGTTCCAAAAGGCAGCGTCGGATGAGCGGCGGTTAAAAGGGAAGAGCTAAAAATTTCCCCCGAAGCAGTCGGCCGGCCGTCAAATTCAGGCCCATACCAGGAGGCAATTCCCTCCTGCCGGAATAATTCAGACGCCGGGGCTTGAGCCTGG
>Ga0099364_10002103_pt1 | contig 32083 bp, 24 predicted proteins | sample TergutTh196P3_FD_73070 | JGI IMG/M metagenome (GOLD analysis project Ga0099364, IMG submission 73070) | Microcerotermes parvus P3 segment gut microbial communities from Pointe-Noire, Republic of the Congo - Th196 P3 | ecosystem: Host-associated > Arthropoda: Insects > Digestive system > Gut ... | reverse complement strand
CTTCAATGAAATTGTACCCACAATTGTTGCAACGGTAGCGTTGATGCTTCCTGACAAAGCCATTTTTAACCACTGACTCAGATTTGCATTTTTTGCATGGCGGCATAATCACCCCTCAAGTTAATCTTATGGACTAGTATACCTTATGCAACGCCATTCGTATATCTTTAAGTGAATACTCTCCGAATTTTAAAGGTTTGGGGAAGGCCGGGGGAATTTAAGATGCCAGAATAATCTGAGAGCAAATGAGTTTTTCAAGCTGCGCGAAGCCGGCCCTGGGCCAGAGGGCCTGCCGGCCGATTTGGGCGGGACAATCGCGTTTCAGACCTTTAGAGCCTGCTTTAGGGCGACCCGAAAAACTCCAAAATACAGGCTTAAAAAAATGATATTGTGATGTTAAAATTAGAGATTTAAAATTTTTTGACTGATAATAGCTTAACTATAACTTTTATCCTGACCTTCCTGTCAAGTCCTTACTTGACTTTCATGTTCCTGATTCCTTCTCAGTAGTCGTTGTCGGGTGGATGCTCTCGTAGGTACCCCTGTCTGGGGTCCCGCGTTTCACCACTAAAAAGAAATAAAAACCTCGTTGTGTTTGTAAAAACAAACGGATAGGATGAAGTTATCCATCAACACCTATCACCAACGAGGTGAAACCATTATGCCCCAAAAATTAGGATAATAGCGTGGTGGATTCTGGTCTGGAACCGCGGTTGTCTTAAGCCGCCGGCTGTGATAAAATATTTTATGATGATTTGAGTTTCACGTAAAAACAGGGGGTTGCGGTTAATGAGCCGTCCTAGATTCAACCGGAAAGACCAGGCGGCGGTCAACACGCTGCGCCTTCTGGCCATCGACATGGTCGAAACAGCCGGAAGCGGACACCCGGGACTCCCCCTTGGCGCGGCCCCCATGGCCTATGTGCTGTGGAGCCGTTTTTTGAAGCACGACCCCGAAGACCCCCTCTGGCCGGACCGCGACCGCTTCATCCTCTCTCCCGGCCACGGCTCGGCCCTGCTTTATGCCTGGCTCCACCTGGCCGGCTACGGGTTGAGCCTGGAAGACCTCAAGGCCTTTCGACAATGGGGCAGCCTGACCCCGGGACATCCTGAATATGGACATACTCCCGGAGTCGAAGCCACCACCGGCCCCTTGGGGCACGGCTTCGCCATGGGGGTGGGCCTGGCGGTTGCGGAGAGAATGCTGTCCCAGCGGTTTAACCGTCCCAGGTTCACCATCTTTGACCACCATGTTTACGCCCTGGTCTCGGACGGAGACTTGATGGAGGGGGTCTCCGCCGAAGCGGCCTCCCTGGCCGGAACCCTCGGCCTCGGCCGCCTCATATATGTTTATGACGACAACCAGATGACCATTGAAGGCCCGACCGACCTGGCCTTCACCGAGGACGTGCGGGCCCGTTTTTCAGCCTATGGCTGGCAGGTCATAGTGGTCACCGAGGGCGAGGACCTGGGCTCCATTCACCAGGCCCTGGAAAACGCCCGGGCCGAGCATGACCGCCCCAGCCTGGTGATGATCCGCACCAAGCTGGGGGCCGGGAGCCCCAAGGAAAACACCCCCCAGGCCCACGGCGAACCCTTGGGCCCGGAAGCCATAAGGGCCACGCGGAGTTTCTACGGCTATCCGGAAGACCAGTCTTTCACAGTCGACCAAAGGGTCTATGACCATTTCAAAAAGCTCGGCCAGGTCCACCAAAAGAGCCGGGAGACCTGGAAGGCCCTTTTGGCCGACTATGAAACGGCCTTTCCGGCCGAAGCCGCCGAACTCCACCGCCGCTTGGCCGGGCAAAAGCCGGAGGGCTGGCGGGACGCTCTGCCTGAGTTTGAAAAAGGCGGCGCCTTGGCCACCCGTTCGGCCTCGGGCCGAATCTTAAGCGCCTTGGCCGGGGTGCTGCCTGAACTGGTGGGAGGCAGCGCCGACCTGGCCCCCTCCAACAAGACGGAACTTCCCGGTTCCTTCAGCGCCTTAAACCCCGGCGGACGCAATCTGCATTTCGGGGTGCGGGAAGAGGCCATGGGCGCCATTGCCAACGGCCTGGCCCTGGCCGGGGCCTTCAGGCCCTTCGCCGCCACCTTCCTGGTTTTTTCGGATTTTCTGCGCCCCGCCCTTCGCCTGTCCGCCCTAATGAAGCTGCCGGTGCTTTTTATCCTGACCCACGACAGCGTGGGCGTGGGGGAAGACGGACCCACCCATCAGCCGGTGGAGCACCTGGCCGTCTTAAGGGCCATGCCCGGAGTCACCGTAATTCGTCCGGCCGATGCCTATGAAACCCTGGCCGCCTGGCGGGGCGCCCTAAGCCGGCCCGGCCCCACGGTGCTGGCCCTTTCCCGGCAGAATCTGCCGGTGCTCCATCCCGACGACTTCCCCGCCCTGCCCGAAGGGGCTCCCCGCGGCGGCTACATACTGTCCGAGGCGGCCGGAGGCGAGCCTGAAGCCATAGTCCTGGCCACCGGTTCCGAAGTGTCCCTGGCCTTGGCGGCCCAGAAACTCCTGGGCGACCGGGGCGGCCGGCGGGTGCGGGTCGTCTCCCTGCCTTCCTGGGAAATCTTTGAGGAGCAGCCCCGGGAATACCGGGAGGAAGTGCTGCCGCCCCTTCTAACCCGGCGGCTGGTCGTGGAAGCCGGCCTGTCTCTGGGCTGGAGCCGCTATGCCGGGGCGGCCGGGGATATACTGTCCATTGAAAACTACGGCGTCTCGGCTCCGGCCGGCCGCCTCTTCGCCGAGCTTGGCTTCACCCCGGAGCATGTCGCCGAGCTTATCGAACGGCTCTGACGGCTTGCCGGTCATCCCATGTGGGAAACTTTCGCCAAGATACTCGGCCGGCACACCGCCAGTATTCTGGCTGAACTCACCGACCAGGAACCCAAAAACATCCAAATCTCCCGCCTCACTTCCCGGCGGGAGAGGGGCTTCACCTGTGAACTGGCGGTGAGCATAAATTTCGACGGCCTTTTGGCCGAGGCGGGGAAGGAAGTCGGCGGCTACATGGTCTGCGGCGCGGTCCGCAGCTCTGATATCCAGCCCTTGCTCAAGGCCATGGCCGGCCACCTAGGCCTGGATCCGGCCATTATGGAAGCCGAGGGCGGGCCCCAGAACCTCCTGAATGAATTTCTGAACATTGTCATCGGCCAGACCGGCGCCGGTTGGGCCGAGCAAGGTTTTTACATGAATTTTTCCCCGCCGCACATATTGAGAACCTTGCCCCCCCACGCCCCGGGCGATCGAACCTTCCATTTGCATCTATCTTCCCCCGACGGCATGCGGGTTGACCTCCTGGTGGTCTTCAACTATTTGAGCCGGCCGGTCATTTCCGAATAATGCCGCTGAAAAAGCCCATGAGCGACGGCCGGCCGGCCGGCCGGGAAGCGCTGGAACTTCGGGCGGTCTTTTTTTCCCGGGAAGAATTGTGGCTGACCCCGGGCGACCTGGGGCGTTACCAGCTCCAGCGGCGCTGGGAGTTATCGGATTGTCCGAGCCCTTTTCAACCCCTGGTCATGAGCATCGGGGCCTTGGAAAAAAGCCTCCTGGCCGAACTGCCCTGGCCGGAAATGGAGGATCTTTCCTACCGCTTTCTGCTCTATGACCTGGCCGGGCCCTTGTTGGAGCGGCTTCGCCGGTCGTCCGTGGCCGCGGCGGATGAGCCGCGGATAAGGGCCGCCCTGGCTCGGGACTTGGGCGATGGCCTGGGGCGGCTGAAACTGGCCGGCCTGAGCTGGGACCAGGTAGCGGCCCTGCCGCCCTCCGACCTGGGCCGGATTCTGGCCGAACAGGGCCGGCGCCACGACGGCTTTCTGCAAGACCGCCTGGACCGGGCCACCAGGAGGCGGAGGCTTCTGGAGCGGCTTTCGGCCGGACAACCCTTCAAAACCCTGGCCGGGGTGCGGCGGATAATATATGGCCAGGTCCACCGCCTTTCTCCCTTTGAAACCGAATTGCTCCTGGCCCTGGCCTCTCGGGTCCAGGTGAAATTGCTTCTGAACGCGCCGTCCTGGGTGCGCGAGGAAAAAACCGGCCCCGGGGCCGGCCTTAATCTCTTGAGGGCCATCCGGCGGCTGGAAGAGGGTTCCGGGCTGGAATTGGAATTTTCCGAAACCGCCCCGGCCCCTCCGGCCTTGGCCTACGCGGCCGATGTTCTCCTGAGCCCCGAGGCCGGCCGCCATCGGGCGGCGCCGGACCCGGCCGGGCGGATTCAGATCGTGCGGACCCCCACGGCCTACCACGAGGTGGAGGAGGCGGCCCGTCAACTGAAAAAGCTCCTGGCCGTCGGCGCGGCCCCGGAAGACCTGGCCCTGGTGACGCCCGCCGATTACGCCCCCCTGGTGGAAGACTTAGGCCGGCGCTTCGGGCTGGCCTTCCACTTCCGGCGCGGCCGGACTTTGGGCAAAGAAGGGCCGGCCAGGGCGCTTCTGAACCTGGCCTCCGTCTGGGATTCCCACTGGGAACGGACCAGGATTGTCGGCCTTCTCCAAAGCCCTTACTTTCAGGGTTTTCAGGAAATGGCGAATCCCGGCGGCCTGGCCCTGGCCGCCGGGGTCACCGACCAGCGGGCCGGCGGGGGGTTTGAGGAAAACCTGGCCAAGATGATCCAAAAATACCCTGGGGGAGAAAGGGCCCGGACCGCCCGGGCCATTCTGGCCTTTGTCGGCCGCTTGAAAGAGGTTGGGGAGGCCTTGGTCCTGTCCCGGGACTGGCCCGAATTTTTCCGGATCTTCAAAGGCCTTTTGAAGGAACTGGGCTGGCCGGGCCCCGCCCCGCCGAACCTGGCCGTGCTCTCAGGGGAGAGGGCCGCGCTGGCGGCCGTAAATGAGGAGCTGGCCCGCCTGGAATCGGCCCTGGCCCGGCCGCCCGCCCCACCCGTCGGCCTTGACCAGTTCCGCCTGTGGCTGGAAACCGTACTGGCCGAGGGCCGGGTCCCGGACGGTCACGGACCGGACGGACACATCTGGGTCTTGAATTATTACGACCTCCACGGCGGCCTGTTTGAGGAGATTTTTTTTCTGGGACTCAACGAGCGCGTCTTTCCCCGGACCGAGCCGGATAAGCAGTGGTGGCCCCGGGAATTCATCTCCGCCGCCGCCGCCGGCGATTTTTTGGGCCGGTCCCTGTGGAGCGGCGCGGCTGAACGCTACGGCCAGGAGGAATTCATGTTGGCCGCCGGGCTGGGGCAGGCCCGTGGGAGGGTCTGGCTCTTCCATCATTCCGAGGATCAGTCCGGCCGGCCCGTCCTGCCTTCGTCCCTACTGTCGGCCTTGAAAGACCTGTGGCCGGCCGAGGGCGGCGGTTCCCGGCTGCCGGAAACGGTCACCTCCTGGCGGGCGGCGCCGGACCCGTACGAGGCCGCCGGACCGGATGAACTATGGGTCGGCCTGGCCCGGCTGGAACCGGACGACTGGCCGGCCCATGTCCCTCGCAGTCCGGAGAACCTGGGCCTCCAGGCCGCCCTCCACAGGCGGCGGGAGGCCTGGCGCTCACTTAAGGAGGCCCGGCCGGGTCCGGCCGCGATGGCCAGGTGGCTGAAAACCCAGACCCTCCACCGGGGGGCGCCCTTGGTGAGCCCCTCCTTCCTGGCTGGTTTCGCCGATTGTCCGTTGGCCTTCTGGTTTCGGGAGGTTTTGAGGCTCGGTTCCGAAGGCGCCCCCCTGGAAGAGTGGCCCCCGGTCAAGGAAGGCGACTGTTTGCACCGGGTTCTGGCGGCCTTTTTACGCCCGCGCCTGGGGGCCGGCGGCGCCCCAGGGCCGCCTTGGCCGGGGAGGGCCGAGGAAGAGCCCTTGCTGGCCGAACTTTTGGACCTGGCCTCGGCCGAGCTGGAGCGGAGCCGGCGGGAGCCTTTGGGGCGCCTGCCCCTGTGGCGGCTCCGCCGGGAAAACCTGTCCGTCGTCCTCACCGGCTGGCTGAGGCGGGAATTATCCCAAGAGGAGGTCCGGCCCTGGCTTCTGGAATGGCCCTTCGGCCCCGGCGAGGCGGCCCCGCCCTGGCCTCTGGCTGTGGGCGGCTCGGAGACCATATACTTCAAAGGCCGGGCGGACCGCATAGACCGCACCGGCCGGGGACTGTGGGTCAAGGATTACAAGCGCCGCGACTCGGGCCTCGGCTTCAGGCTGAAAGCGGGGCAAAACCCCCCGCCCCGAAGCTGGCCCCTTCTGGTCTATGCCCTGGCGGCCGGGGCCCATTTCGGGCTGCCGGCGGATTGTTCCTTTGAAATTCTGGATCCGGCCGGAGGCGAGGCCCGGCGGCCGGGCCTTTCTTCCGACCATCCCGAGATGGACCCGGGCGGCTCCTCGGGAGAGGTTAATTTCCCGAAACTTCTGGCCGAAACCTGGGAGGGAATCAAGGCCGGGGTCTTTCGGCCCGTGGGCGGGGATAGCTGCGCCTGGTGCGCCTTTGGCCTCCTCTGCCCCCAGCCGGACGCGCCGGAGCCGGCATGAAGAGGCTTGATCAAGCCCAGCTTGAGGCGGCGGCTTGCCGGCAATCGGCCTGTGTCCTGGCCGGCGCCGGCAGCGGCAAGACCATGACCTTGGTGGAGGCCATAACCCGCCGCCTTTCGGAGAACTCCCTGGATGTTCAAGACATCCTGGCCCTGACTTTCACCGATAAAGCCGCGGCCGAGCTGCGCCGGCGTCTGGCCGATTCCTTTGCCGGGCGGCGGCGTGAGGCTGAGGCGGACGGCCTGACCGCCCGGGCTGATTTCTGGCGGGCCCAGGCCGCCCGCCTGGACCGCGCCGACATCGGAACCATCCACAGCTTCGCCTTCAAGCTGGTGCGGGAGAACGCCTTCAGGCTGGGGCTCCCCGCCGCCCCGGAACTGGACCCCGACGAGACCCGCCTGGACCGCGACCTCGACGATCTGTTTCTGGATTGGCTGGATAAGGGCTGCCCGGAACTTTTGCGCCTCCTGAAATATTTTTCCCCAAAAGTCTTAAAAGAACTCCTGGCCGCCTGCGCTGCTCGGCAGGGCTCCTGGGGTCTTAGCCGTCTTGCGCCCTCGACCGGGGCAACAATGGAGCCGGCCGGCCTTTTGGACGCCTTCGGGCGCCAGGTCCGTGAGGCCGCCGACCTGGTCCGGGGCGGGGCCATAGCCCGGGGCAAAAACTACTACCCTACGGTCATGGCCGCCCTGGAGGGCCTGGAAAATGGTTTTGGGCCGGCTTCCCCGGCCGGGCTCAAGGACAGGCTGCCTGAATTCCGGGCCCTGCTTCAAGCCAGCGGCCGATGGTACACGGCCCATAACTTGAAGATCGTACTCAGCCAAGCCCTTACCGACCTGGAGGCCGCCGTGGGGCAGACCCTGGTCCAGCCCCTCTTGGAAGACCTCCTGGCCCTGGCCAACCAATTGCCCCAGGCCTTGGCCAAGGCCCGGGCCAGGCGCGGCAGCATCAATTACGACGACATCCTAAGCCTGGCCCGCCGCCTTCTGGCCGCCTTTCCGGAAGTCCGGGAGACAGGCCGGCGCCGCTTCATCTTCATCGACGAGTTCCAGGACACCAACCGACTCCAGGCCAACCTTCTGGCCTATCTCCTGCTCCCCCCGGACGACCGGAGCAGCTACCCCGAGGAGACGGATATCTGGGGCCGGTTGGACTGGGCCGCACTGGAATCCCGCTTCAGCGCCTACGGGGATTTGAGGCAGTCCATCTACCGTTTCCGGGGCGCCGAGGTGGAGGTGATGGCCGGCCTCTGGGAGGCCCTGGCCCAAGGCGGCGGCCGGGTGCTGGATTTGAGAGGCAATTACCGCTCCCAGCCTAGTTTGGTGGAATTTTTCAATGCCCTCTTCCAGGACCGAGAATTTTTCCAGGACCGGCAGGAACCCGTCCGCCCCGACCTGTATGAGGGCCCCCACGTTGTCCGGCTCCACGCCTCGGCTTCCGAGGCCGCGTCAGTCCCGGGGCGGGCGGAAGAAGAGGCCCGGCTCTTGGCTTCCTACCTGGCCCGCCTTTTCCAAGGCCAATATGGGGTGCTGGTGGACGATGGGGCCGGGGGAGGGCGTCCGCCACGGCCTGGCGATGTGGCCGTGCTCTTCCGCCGTTTCCGCTACGCCCCGGTTTTTCAAAAAACCCTCCTGGCGGCCGGCTGGCCCGTCCGGCTGGTCCAGGATGATAGTGATTACCCCGAAAGGCGCGGTCTTTTGGCCGCCTTCAGTTTTTTATGCGGCCTGGACCCCGAACTAAACCTGGCCGCCGCCCTCCGCTCCCCCCTGGGGCCGGTGACCGACCAGGCCCTCCTGGACCTGGTCTGGCCCCCGGACGAACCCGCGGCCCCCATCCGGCTGACCGAATATTTCTTGGGCGGCCGCCCCTGGCCTCCCCGCCTGCCGCCGGACGATGAGGAGGTTCTGACCCAGGTCCGGGACCTGTTCGTGGAACTGGCCCCCTTAGTCGGCCGGATTCAGCCTGTGAAGATCCTGGAGCGGCTGGTGGAGGGACGACATCTTATCCCCCTGGCCGCCCTGGAGCCAGATGGCGAGGCCCGGGCCCGGGCCTTGACCGGCTTTTTGGCCCAAAGCCGCGCCCTCGGCCGGCCGGGAGAATTCAGGAACCCGGCCGAAGAGCTGGCGGAGCTGGGACGGAACCAGGGCGGGCGGATGGAGAACGGGCACGAAGCGGTCACGCTTTCCACCGTCCACGCGGCCAAGGGCCTGGAATTCCCGGTGGTGGTCATTGCCGAGAGTGATTCCCCGCCCAAAATCCCCTCGCCCAGGCTCCTCATCGCCGGCGACGGCCGCCTGGCCCTGAACTGGCGTCCGAGCGGCTGGCCCACCCCGCCCGCCTCTTACCTGGAGTTGGCGGAAGAGGAGGACCGGCTGGAAAAAATGGAAAACCGGCGCCTATTTTATGTGGCGGCCACCAGGGCCAAAGATCACCTGGTATTCCTGGCCCGTCCTAAACTGAAAGACGAAAAAGCCAGAGGCGAGGCGGATACCTGGCTCAAAACCCTATTAAACTGCCCGGAGGCGGTGGACTTGAGCAGGGAATTCATTGAATTTCCGGAATTGCCGGCCCCAATCCCGGCGAGCCGGCCCCGGACGGACCACCGGGAAGAAGCCCTGGACCTTTTGGCGCCCATGACCCCGGCCGGCGCGAGCCTAAACGCCACCGAGCTGGCCCGATGGCTGGCCGGAACCAAGGATGAGGCCGGCTATGAGGGCCACGAGAGTTCCGAGGCCGCCCCCGGGTCCGCCCTGACTCCCCGCCAGGCCGGCCTCCTCTTTCACGCGGTCATGGAAATCATGGATCCCCGGGAACCCTGCGCCCGGGAACTTTTGTCGGCCGAAGCCTCCCGCCTGGGCCTGAGCCTCGGCAACCCGGCCCCCCTAGCCGCCCCCATTGAGGCTTTTCTGAAAAATTCCTGGGGCCTGGCCTGGCTTGAGGCGACCCTGGCCGGCCGGGCCGTATTCCGGGAGTGGCCCTTTCAACTGCGCCTCCGTGAGCGCGGCGGCCAGGCCCGACATTTGAAGGTCAACGGCGTCATCGACCTTTTCTACCAAACCCCTGACGGGGCTCGCCTGGTTGACTACAAGTTCGCGGCCTTGCCAAGCGAAAGCCGGGCCTTGGCGGTTTACGAAAACCAGGTCCGCCTCTACGCCCTGGCCCTTACGAAGGCCGGCTTCGGCGACGGCCTCAAGGCCGCCCTGTATTTCGCGGCCAAACCCCATGTTCATGAGGTAGACCTTTGGACCGAGGAATTTTGGGAAGATTATTTTAAAAAGATGATATTTGAAACGCTCTAATACCAGACGCGGTTGAGGGCGTCACCGCCGGCCGAGGCGGCGCCGGCGGAATCGCGGCGCCCGCGGTCGGCCGCCCCGCCTCCCCGACGGCGCTCAAAATCCTGCAAATACTCCAAGAGACGGCGGTCCAGCTCGGCCTGGGGCATGCGGCTGTAATCCGTGTTGCCGGAAAACCGGGGCCTGCTGACCTCGTACCCGTAAACGCCGTCATTACCGCCCTCAGGGGAGGCGAAGGCCCGCCCCCTGCCCTCCTCGCCTTCCTTGAAGACGAAGTAACGGCCGCTTAGAGCCATCACGTCTTCCAGCTCCGGGTCCACGGCCGCCTGCCGGCGCACCACACCGGTGGGCACTTCGAAGCGGCCGGGCTCCTTGTCGGCCAGGAAGGCCTGCATGAACTCGATAAAGATGGGCGCGGCGCTGCGTCCGCCTTGCTCGCCGGAGCCAAGGTCCAGCCTCAGATCCCGCCCCACCCAGACCCCACAGGTGTATTCCGGGGTGAAGCCTATGAAGAGGGCGTCGGCCTGGCTGTTGGTGGTGCCGGTCTTGCCGCCCAGGGGAACATTTTTAAAAGCCGCGCCCACCCGGGCCGCGGTGCCGCGGCTGGTCACGCCCACCAGCATATCCAGCATGATATAGGCGGTCTGGGGTGAAATGGCCTGGGTCAGCCAGGGCTCGAACTGGCGCAGCACCCGCCCGTGGCGGTCTTCCACCCGATCAATGAAGAGGGGCCAGGCCCAGTTGCCCTGGTTGGGGAAGGTGGAATAGGCCTGGACCAGTTCCAAAAGCGTGACCTCGGAGGCGCCCAGGGCCAGGGGCAGCCCGTCGTAGAGAGGCGAGGAGATGCCCATGCGCCGGGCGTAGTCAATGACCACTTTCGGGGTTATGGCGGCGCAGACCTTAACCGCTACCACGTTGATGGAAGACTTTAAGGCATCGTAGAGAGTCACCGGGCCGCTGAAACGGCCGCTGTAATTCTTGGGCTGCCACGGGGGACGGCCGATCTGGGGATAGCTGACGGGCGAATCCCAGATTATGGAGGCTTCCGTGAAGCCGTGGTCCAGGGCCGCGGCGTATACTATGGGCTTGAAGGAACTGCCCGGCTGGCGGCGGGCCTGGATGGCCCGGTTGAACTGGCTCTGTCCGAAATCCCGCCCGCCGACGACCGCCCGCACCCGGCCGGTCTTGTTCTCCATCAGCACCAGGGCGCCTTGGAGGTCCGGCGGAGGGGCCGATTCCAGAAGCCAGAGCCCGGTATCCGGGTCGCGCTCCACAAGCCGCACCATGACCAAGTCATTGGGGCCGAAATGCTGGTCCAGGCGCCGCCCGGCCAGGATCCAATCCACCGCCGTCTTGGGGAGGTAGCCCTTTTCCGGCCCCAAGGCCAGAAGCAGGCCCGAGGTCTTGTCCGCCGCCAAGGCAAGGACCAGGCCGGGGAGTTCCTGCCCCGGGAGAAGGGGGGCCGCCCGGAGGCGCTCGCGCTGCCGGCGGCTGAATTCCAATACCTGGGCTTGGTTAAGGCGGGCCACCTTGGGCGACAGGCGCTGGCGGCGGGCCAGGGCGTTGAGGCCGTTGCGCAGGGCCTGGTCGGCCATGGCCTGGGCCTCAAGGTCCAGGGTGGCGTAGATTCTGACCCCGCTGGTCAAAAGCTTGTCTTCGCCCAAAAGCTCAATGGCCTGGCGCCGCACCACTTCCGTGAACTGGGGGGAGACTTCCCTGAAATAGTTGGGCCGGGATTGGGCGAACCTGATGGGGGAGGAGAAGGCCGCATCGTATTCCTCCTGGTTGATGAAGCCCACCTTGAGCATTTCCTGCAGGACATAACGCTGGCGCTCCCGGCTCCGTTCCGTCCCCAGGTGGGGGGCCAGGCGGCCGGGGGCCTGGGCCAAGCCGGCCAGAAGGGCGGCCTCGGACAGGGTCACCTCATCGAGATTTTTGGCGAAATACAACTGGGCGGCCGAGGTCACACCGTAGGCCCCCCTCCCCAGGTAGATGCGGTTGAGGTAAAGAGCCAATATCTCGTCCTTGCTCAAAGTCCGCTCCACGCGCCAGGCCAGAACGATTTCCCTGAGCTTGCGGTCATAGGTCTTTTCATTGGTCAAAAAGAAGGTGCGGATCATCTGCTGGGTGATGGTGGAAGCGCCCTGCACCGTCTGGCCGGCCTGGAGGTTGGCCAGGAAGGCCCGCACCAGGCCCTTGAGATCCACGCCCTGATGCTGGTAGAAATTGGAATCCTCAGCCGCCAGAAAGGCGTTGATTACCAGGGGGGGGATTCCCGAAAGGGGCGTGGGCAGGCGGTGTTCACGAAACAGTTCCGCCAAAAGAACCCCGTCCTCGGTGTAAATGTAGCTGACCGTGGGCTGTTCGAGGTCTTTGAGGTTCTCGATGGGCACATCGGCCATTTCGGAACTGTAGAAATTCAAGATGGCCAAGGTGATGACCACGGGCCAGAAAATTAAGGGGAGGAGGAAGAGGATGAAGCTGAGTTCCAAGGGCGCCCAGGCCTGGGGATGGCGCCAGGGTTTTGCCTCTGTAGTCTGTTTTTTCGACATGCTAAAAATGACCGTGCCCGCTCCGGACCAGTCCGGCGGCGTTGGATTTGGGGTAAGTTCCCAGGAGGCGGTCCAGGGCGGCCATGGCCCGGGGACCATCGCCCAGGCGGTCGTAGCTGTAGGACAGCTTCAGAAGAGCATCGGGGGCTTTGTCGGTCCGGGGGTAGTCATCGGCGCAACGCTGAAACTCTATCGCCGCCTCTCTGAAACGGCCCTGGGCGTAATGGCATTCCCCCAGCCAATAACGGGCGTTGGGGGCCAGGCGCCCGCCTGGATTTTCAGCCAATTGGCGGCTGAAGACCTGGGCGGCCTGGTCGTATTTTCCGGCCTTGAGGAGGTTCTGCCCCTCCTGGTAGGTTGAGGATTCCGGCCGGGAGGCGGGCGCGGCATACCCCGGCGGCGGCTGGAGCCCGGGAGGGGGCGCAGTCGGGTCACCGCGGGTCAGCTCTTGGGCCCCGGCCGTGGTAAGCGTCGATCCGTCCCGGGTGTAGGCCAGCCCGTCCCGGGCGGAGACAATGGCCGGCAGTCCCCCGCCCCAGGGCGGCAGGCCCACATGGGCCTCCACTTCCCCAACCCGCCGGGTGAGGGTGTCGAATTCGCCCCGCCCGACATATTGGCCCGCCCCCACGCTCTGGCAGGCCCCCAAAAGGACCAAGGGGAAAATACATGTCAGAATCTTCCATGGCATATTTTGAGAATTTACAAAAAAACCGCCTCGAAAGCAAGCTAATTTGCGGCCTTGATTGTTTCAGGTTCAGGGAAGCGGAGACTGTCGGCGAAGAGGCGGTCGTAGCCCGGAAAGGCGGCCAGCTCGAAAAATTCAATCCGGGCGGCCAGTTGGTCCATGGCTTTCCAGGCGGAGCGGGAGGTCAGGGCCAGATAGGCGCCGGCCTTGGAGGTGTTGCCCACATATTCCAGGCGATCGCCCAGTTCCCGGGGCAGAAGTCCGCACCCGGTCAAGCTGGCCACGGAGAGATGGCTGCCGAACTGGCCGGCCACCAGGACGCGCTCCAGATGGCCCATTTCCAGGCCGGTCTTCAAGAGAAGGGTGCGGAAGGCCGAGAGTATGGCCCCCTTGGCCAACTGCACCTGCCGCACATCTTTCTGGGTGAGGCGGATATCAGTGCCGGTGAAGCCCAAGGCGGGCTTCCCCTCCCAAAGCCGGCAGAGCGACCGACGGGAATCGTCCAGTTCCTCGGCCTGCCTTATCCGGCCATCAGGGCGGATAAGACCCAGGCGCAAAAATTCGCGGATGGCGGCCAGAAGGCCGCTGCCGCATAGCCCCCTCGCCTCCCCTCCCCCGATTATCTCCAGTTCAGTCAGGCACTCGTCCTTGGTCAGCCTGACTCCGACCTCTTCAATGGCGCCGCCCGCGGCCCTCATGCCGTATTGGATGTTCATGCCCTCCAGGGCCGGACCGGCCGCGCAGGAACAGGCCAGAAGGCGCCCGTCGGCGGCCAGGATTATCTCCCCGTTGGTGCCTATGTCTATGAAAAGCGTCCGCTCCAGGTTTTCCAGGTCGCAGACATAGGCCCCGGCCACGATGTCGGCGCCTATGTAGGCGGAAACCGAAGGCAGGGTCAGGAGCCCGGCCTCGGCCAGAGGACCGGGACCTAGGCTGCCCGGAGGGAGGCTTAAGCCGCGGGTGAAGACCGGGGCGAAGGGAACCGCCCCCAGGGAGACCGGCGAAACCCCGGTCAGGAGATGGAGCATGGTGGTGTTGGCGGACACCGCCACCATATATATTCTATCTATCCGGTGTTCCTGAGCCAGACCAAGGGCCAGGCCGCTTAAGGCTTCGACCACGGCCCTCTGGAGTTCGGCCGTGCCGGCGGCCCCCTTTTCACCGCAGTAGGCGATGCGGGACAGGACATCCAGGCCCTGGCGGGTCTGGGGGTTTATCAGGGAGCGGACCCCCAGTTCCCGGCCGTCCTTCAGATCAACCAGGGAGGCGACGATGGTGGTGGTGCCTATGTCCACGGCCAGGCCATATAAGTCGGACCTGGTGTCCCCCGCCTCCAGCCCCTTAGGCCGGCCTTCGGCCCACAGCACCGTGAAATAATCGGCCTTATCTCCGCCGCCGCCGGCCTCGGCCAGGAAACGCCGCGACCGTATATCTTCGGCCGGCACCTCGGTTCCGGTCAGGTCGGCGAACAGGGTGTCCAGGGGGCGGCCGTCCTTCCGGCTTCCGGGCCAGGAGTGGAGGGTTTTGGTCAGGTGGGGCTCCAAGGCCAAAGCCCGGGACCGCCCGGAACTCAGGATGCGGGCTTCCCCCTCGACTCGGGGGAGGGCTATGGTCAAGTCTCCTTTCGGGACCAGGAGGCAGGCCAGTCGAATATGGCGGGCCGCTTCCTCGGCCGAAAGGGCGGATTCTTCCTCCGAGGTGGGCGGGGGGAGCCGCCCCTCTAAGATTTCCACCAGGCATTTGCCGCATTTGCCTTTGCCGCCGCAGGGATTTTCTAGAAAAAGGCCGGCCCGGGCCAGAACTTCACGGAGATTCAGCCCCGGCTCGGCCGTCACTACCCGCCCGGAGGCGGGAATGGAGATTTGGATGGGCATGGGGTTCTCTAATTAACGCTCCGGCGTATAATCTGACAAAATATATCATTATTTATATACTACCATCCCCGCCGCTCCCGGTCAAGATAAGGCTCTTCATTGCTTGAGGCCCAAGACCCCCAGGAGCTTTTTGGCCGCGTCGCTGGCCTGCAGGTTCTGGAAGGGGCTGGAGCCGGCTTTTTTCAAAGAGTTTATGGTTTTGGAATTAAGTTTTAAAAACTTGTCCATTTGCGCGGCCAGGTCCCGGCAGGTCTGGTCGCCGGAGGTGGGGGGCAGGCCCGAGGCGCTGGAAAAAACCTGGAGGGAGTGGGCCGCCAACTGGGCCTCCAGAGCCTTTTTTTCCTCTTCCGTTCCTTCAAAGGCGGCCAAAATTTCCGACCGCCGATAGACCCGGGTTTCCCGGCCGCCATCCGTCTCGATCAAGGCGATGAAATAATCATTGTCCAGGCTGGGATCGGCCTTTATGGCCCCGGCCGTGAGGCCGGCCAGTTCCGAAACTATCTTCTGGCCTATATTTTGGTAGGCCAAGCTGACCATATCCTCGGTCCGGCCCCCGGCCGACCCCAAGCCCGCCCATTGGTCGCCCCATAGGCTCTCGGCCAGGGCGGACAGGTTCTGGTAATTTTCAGCCCGGCCCCCGCCTACCTGGAGCAAGGCCGGGGCCTGGTTCTGAATACTCAAAAGCATACTGTTGATGGTGGTCATGGGCCGGCCTTTCATTAGGTGATTGTTGAGGAAGCACCGTATTAATCAGCGCTTTTTTGGGGCGTCAAACGCTCCCCCTGCCAAATATTGCAATTTACATGCCATTTGACATCAACGCCGGGCCAAAAGTATTTAGTTGTGGTGATAATTGACAGGGCGTCATTCTTCGGGAAGGCGCGGTTCAGTCGGGGCCGGCGGCGGGCCGTCTTCCAGGAGGCCCGCCTCCCTCAGGCGCAGCTTCAAAAGCTCCAGGCTGGTACGATAGGCTTCCCGGGTCGTATCCAGATGAACGGCCAGGGCCAGGTCGGCGTAGGCGTCGTTCAGCTTGTTCAGCCTTTCATAAACCCGCCCCCGGAAATAGTGGGCCGCTGGATAGCCGGGCCACTGGCGCAGAGCCCTGGTGAAATCCAAAATGGCCTCTTCCAGCCGGCCGGCGTCCCGCTTGGCCTCGCCTCTCAAAAGATAGCTGACGGCCCTTTCCCTCCGGGTCAGGCCCCGCCGGTTTATGATGCGGGTGTAGCCCTCAATGGCCGCCGGGAAATCGCCCCGCTGGTGGGCCAAATAGGCCGACTCGACTAGTATGATGGGTATGGTGCCGGGGCTGGACCCCGTCATGCCCGGCGCCGAGAGGTCCGCCTCACCCCCTTCCGAACCCGCCTCAAACGGGTCCGGCGCCTCCGGCGGGGCGGGGTCCAAAACCAGGGCCGGAACGTCGAACTCATCTTGAGCCCAGACCGGTTGAGTCCAGGCTAGGGGCGCTCCCCCCGCCAGGACCAGAAACAGAAGCCAGACTGACAGGGACCAGGCCGGGAGGGGTCGGTTCTTCATGGGTTCAAGCGGTCCCTAAGCCGGGGGGCGGGCCGGAAGATGAGCCCCAGCCTCTTGCGCGGCCCGGAGTATCGCCGCGCCTCAAAGCGGCCAAAGCCGTTTAAGGCCACGGGGCGGCCCTCGGCCAGAGCTTGGGCCAGGGCGAGGATTATTTCCGCCGCCGCCACCCGGGCCAACTCGGCCGGCCAGAGCGGCCGGCGAGCCTTGAGGCGGGCCGCCAGCCGGCGCCGGGTCAACACATCCGGCCTTGGGCCGCGGGCGCCGGCTCTCACTTAAGGCCAGCCTTTCGCCTTCTTGCGCGGCCGGCGTCCGGGCTCCGGTGCGGCCGGGGCCAGAACCAGGGCCTCACGGTTCCGCCCGACCTTAAGGTCCAGATCCTTTACAGGGCGCAGGGCCAGGCGTACCAGCCGCCTTTCCGCCGAATTGAGCCCGGTAAAAGCCTGGGGCTGACCGGTCCGGCGCGCCGCTTCCATCAAAAGTTTCAAGTTTTCCAGAACCTGGTTGTGACGGCGGAAACGGTAGTCGGCCACGTCCAACACCAGGCGGCCGGTCTGACCAGGTCTTTTTTTGGCCATTATCTTGGAAACCAGAAGCTCCAAGGCTTCCAAGGTCGCGCCCCGGGCGCCGATCAACAGGGCGCGATCCGGCCCGTCCAGATTAATGACCAAGCGGGCCCCCAGGCGCGCCAGGCTCATATCGGCGGTCAAGCCCAGGCGGCTGAGAATATCCGTCACCACGGTACGGGCCAGAAGGGCGGTCTCATCCTTCGGGTCATCTTCCCGGGTTTCGCCGGCCGCGGCCCTGGTCAGGGAGGGCGGCTCCAAAGGGGGGAGGGGCCGGGCGGGCGGGCAGGGTCTTTTGTGGGGTTTGGAATTTTTTGAAGCGGCCGAAATATCAGCCCCGGCCGGCGCGTTGGCCCCGCAAGGCAAATCGGGCGGCTCTTCCGTTACCGCCTCCTCCTGGGGCGTATCGGGCGGTGTTTCCGCTTCGTTAGGCGGCAGGGGAGGCGGAAGCGCCACCTCTTCCAGAAAAAGGGCCGGATCGGCCGGGTCCACGGCAATGCGGGCCCGCCGCCGGCCCAAACCCAGAAAACCCTTGGCTCCCATTTCAAGGACGCTGAACTTAAGCTGCTCCGGAGGCAGATTCAAGGCCCCGGCGGCGGCGGCGATGGCTTCCTCCAGATCTTGGCCCGCGAATTCCACAATCGACCTCATGAGGCCGGAGTCTCCCGCTTTTCCGGCCGGTTGATGAGGGTCTGCTGGCCGATGGACAGGATATTGTTAACCAGCCAGTACAAGACCAGGCCCGCTGGCATATTGATGAGAATGAAGGTGAATATCAGGGGCATCATCATCATGATTTTGGCCTGGAGCGGATCGCCCATGGTGTTGGGGGTCATTTTCTGCTGAATGAACATGCTCAGGCCCATCATAATGGTCAGTACCGGCAGCCCCGTGGGCGGATCAAAAAAAGGAATGGTGAAGTTCAGTGAACCCAGGCGTTCAGGGGCGGCCAGATCATTTATCCAGAGGATAAAGGGGGCGCCGCGCAGTTCCAGAAGAGAATCCAGCACCTGGTAGAAGGCTATGAAAAAGGGAATCTGGAGAAGCATGGGCAGGCAGCCGCCCAAGGGGTTGACCTTGAAGGTCTTGTAGAGGCGCATTATTTCGCGGTTCAGGGCCTCGCGGTCACCGGCGTATTTTTCGCGGATCTTGGCCACCTTGGGCTGGAGCTTCTGCATTTCCTTCATGGAGCGGTAGCTTTTGGCCGTCAGGGGCCACAAGACAATTTTGATGAGTATGGTGACTATGATGATGGCCAGGCCATAGTTGCCCACCCAGCCGTAAATAAAGCGGAGGAGGGCGGCCAGGGGGCCGGCGATGAAGGCGAACCAGCCCATGTCCACGCTCAAATCCAGGGCATGGCCGGCGGACAGAAGGTCGGCCTTGCCCTTGGGACCGTAATAAAAATCGAAGTGGAAGACCGCCTGGACGCCGGGAACGAGCCTGAGCGGGCGGGATTCGGCCAGGGCCAGCCCGCCGTGGTCTTGCAGGATGGCCCGGAAGGCCTGGGGCCCGGCTGAATCCGCCTTTTCCGGAATCAGGGCGGTTAGAAAATATTGGTCCATGTAGCCGATCCAGGACACCTCCTGACCCTTTATTTTCTCAAGTTCCGCCGGGGCGTCCTTGGCCGATTCGGTCATAAGGCGGCGGTTGACTACCGCTCCCAGGCCGCCATGGCGCCCGCCCTGGTCTTTTTGGAAGGGAGCGGAGTTGAACCGGTGGATCAGTTGGCCTTCCCAATCAAGGTCGCTTTTAAATACGACTTGTTGGCGCACCAGGTAGGTATCGGCCGAAAAAGTCAAAATTTTATTCACGATCAGGCCCGCTTGATTGTCAAAGGTCAATTCCAGCCGACCGGTCTCCCCGGCCGAAAGGTTAAGGGTTTTCACATTGGCCAGAAAGGGGGCTTCTTCCAATAAGGCGGGAGGGTCGGCGCCATAAAGGGTCAGGCGCAGGGGCCGGTCCAAGGGCTTGGGCTGGGCGACCAGTTCCATTTTCTCGTCCGGGAGATTCTTTCTAAGTTTGCGGATATTGTAGTCCTTGAGCTTGAAACTGACCAGGCGCCCTCCTCGTTCGTCTAAGACGGCCGTGTATTTGGGCGTCTCCACCCTTACCTGGCCGGTGGGGACATCATGAAGCGGGCCGGCCGGCCCGGATGGAGAGGGAGCGGAAGATGGAGGGGGAGAGGAGTGGGCCGGCTTGGAGCCGCCGTCGGCGGGTTTGGGGGGGCTGTCCGTGAAATAATGGGACCAGACCAGGAAGAGAATCATAATTGCTGAAAAGATCCAGAAATTGCGGCTGTCCATAGTATTATTCCGGCTCCTGAATCTTTTAGGGCACAGGGTCGTGGCCGCCGGGGCTGAAGGGGTGACACCTCAAGAGCCGCCGGATGGCCAAAAGGCCCCCCCGCCCCAGACCGTACCTGGCCAAGGCCTCGGCGGCGTAATGGGAGCAGGTCGGCCAGAAACGGCAGGCCGGAGGCAGGAAAGGCGACAGAAAGCGCTGGTAAAGGTCGATGGCTTCCAGCGCCGGGGCCGCCAATAGCCGCCCCCAAGTCCCCGGCTCGCCGGGCGGCCGCCCGCTCCCCGCCGCCTGGTCCGGCGGAGCCATAAGGTCCGTCAGTTTCAGGCCAACACGGGCCAAATCGGCCCGGAGACTGGCCGTGGGCAAGGCGCCCGCCCCTATCCGGGCAATGAACAAGAGGTCCAGGGCCCTAGGCCAGTCCCCCCGGTTTAGGCGAAAGAACTCCCGTACTTGGCGCTTGAGGCGGGAACGGACCACGGCCCGGCCCACTTTTTTGCTCACGGTCAGACCCAAGCGGGAGAAGGGCAAGCTATTCCGCCGCCCAAGCACCAGAAAGGCCCCGGTTTTGACGACCAGGTCGGGTTTGGCCCGGCGATCGGTCAGGGCCAGGAATTGGGCCCGCTTCAGAAGGCGAGCTTCTTTGGGCAAGCCATAAGGCACCCGCCGCCTCCCTGAGATCCCGGATTTACACGCCTAAGCGGTGACGCCCCTTGGCCCGGCGGCGGTTTATGACTGCCCGGCCGCCGCGGGTGCGCATGCGGGCCCGAAAGCCGTGGGTGCGCTTTCTGCGGAGATTGTGGGGCTGGAAAGTTCTTTTCATAAAATATGCCTCAATTTGAAATGTTTTTTTATATAATCGCCGGCCAGCGCCGCCGGCTCGCCTGATAGAGCCAAGGCATCAAAAGGTCCAGCTCCGCTGCCCTTTTGATGCCTTGATACTCTATTCGCCGCGGGCCTTTTCCGCCGCCTCGGCGCGAGTCTTGCACTCTATGCATAAGGTGGTGACCGGACGGGCCTCCAGACGCTTGACGCCGATATCCGCACCGCAGGCGTCGCAGACGCCGAAATCGCCGGCATCAATCCGCTCCAGAGCCTCGTTAATCTTAACCAGGAGGGACCTTTCCCGTTCCCTTAAGCGCAGGATGAAGTTACGGTCCGATTCAATTGAGGCCCGGTCGGTCGGATCAGGGTAATTATCACTCTGATCGTTCATTTCCGTGACCGTATCATCGGCATACTGCAGAATCTCGCCACGCCTTTTCAGCAAAAGCTCCTTGAAGTAGGTCAACTGCTTGTCATCCATGCGGGCACCTCGTTTCGGCGTCCGGCCGGGCCTGATGGACCGGCGGGTCCCTCTTTACCAGGGAAACGGGCCGTCTCCCACCGACAATGAAACAGTAATTGTACTTAAAGCCCCCCAATTTGTAAAGAAAAAACGCGGCGCATGAAGCCGCCCGCATAAGGCGCCATTACATTTTTCAATACCTGATTATTTTCAGGTCCTGACCCATAAGTTGGAGCAGGCCCTCGGGCAAGGCCGCATAGGTCAGGAAATATCTCTCCTTGGTCGCCGGCAAGGTAATCAGCCGTCCCTTGATGGTCAGGGTCATACGGGGCCCGCCGGCGGGGGCGGTCAAGGTCAGGTTTTCCTGGGCTTTAAGGCCAAAGCCGGTCAAAACGGCCTCAATGACCGCTTCGGTGTTGAGTCCGGCGGTCGCCACCCGGAAGCCGTTTTTGCGCAAATCCGCAACTTCGCCTGGCGAAAGCTCATCAAAGCTGAGCACCACCTTGTGTCCGCCGGTCTCCCAATAGAGGGGCGCGACTATGGCGGCGCCCTGCTTCATTTGCAGAGGCGCGGCCGGACGGGGCTCGGCCTTAAGGAGACGGACCAGTTCCGCGGCCAGGAAGCGGGGATTGGCGGAGTCCAGGGAGGTCACGGCCGGAGCGGGGGTCGTGGGCGTCGGGGCCGGCCGAATAAGATCGCGCTCCAGGTCCAGAATCGTCAGACCATGTTCACCTAGGAAGCGGCTCCAGGCGGGATCCGTCCCCCGGCCGCCCTGGCCCACCCTGTTCAGCACCAGGGGTTGACCGGAATTCCATGCCTCCTCTGTGGGCCAGATTATCCAGTCGGCGGAAATTTTCAGGCGGATATCCCCCCCTCCCTCGTAAGACCGTTCCCTGGTGTAAACACGGTAATAACCACACAGAGGCCAGAGATTGCCCAGAACCCGGTCCAGAGGTTCGCCGCGCCGGGTACGAAAAATTTGGAAATTCTGGGACCTGAGAGCGGCCATGGTGGACTGGGGCATGGTCGAACCCAAATCCAGCACCACCTTCGCCCCGGAGAGGGTATGGATGACCGGGTAGGCCCTGGAGTCAAGTTCCAGAGTTTCCTGCGGCCCGGCCAGCATAAGGCCGCCCTGGTTTTCCACCCGGTCGCCGAGACGGGTGAAGAGGAGGGCCAGGGTGTTTTTAGCCGCTTCTTCGACCGGAAGCCGACGGACGTTTTCCGCCGCGCCGGCGGCCAGCCGGACCGGAGGGGGACGCCGCCTCTGACTTATGGCCAGGGCCGCCTCCCTGACCTTATGAGGATCCAGGCCCGCGGCCGAAAGGTAGTCGCCGGCGGCCGGGATGCGCAGTTCCGCTCCGGCCAGTATAAGGTCGGGGTTTTTTATTTCCGGATTGAGGTCCATGGTTATTTTTAAAAGATGCCGGTAGATGGCCTCGCGGGGCAGGCCCTCCCGCCTCAGAAGGCGTTCCAGGGTGTCCCCGGGCCGAATTTTTACGGTTCGGTAAACCAAGCCGCTCTGGTCCTGGGTCAGGGGGCCGGCATTGCCGGAGGGAAAATCCAGGAAGCCGGGAGCCGCCGGGGCCGGAGAAGAAGGGCCTGACGGGGCCGGCCCCGATTCGACAGCCTTACCCGCGGCGGCCGGCGCTTTCGGGAGCGGCGCTTCCGCAACCGCCGGGGGGGCCGCGGCCGGCGCGACGATATCCGGCGCCGGGGGGTCATTGACCTGGCGCCTTAAGACCACCACCCGGGCCGCCTGTTGATTCGTCTGAGGCCGCTCATATATTTTGACCGTCTCCGTCCCTCCAGGGGACCGGAGGGGATCAATGGCGGCGCCGGTCGAGGCGGGTTCCAACGCGGCTGTGCCGGATGAAGCCGGAAGGTTTAATACCTGGCCCACGGCCAGGCGGTTTAGGTCCTTGAGTTCGGGATTGAGTTCCCTGACCAGGCGCATAAGGCGGGCCTGGTCAGAGGCCCGGCCCGCCAGACCCCGGGCTTTTAAGATTTTGGCCAGCGAGTCGCCGGCGGCCACTTGATATCGCTCCACAGGAACCTTAATATTCTCAAATTCGTAAACCGGCACGACCCTGGTCAGGGTTATGGTGCTGGCCGGGCCGCCTTCGGGCCCGGCCCCCTCACGGCCCGCGGCCGGCCCGGCCCACAACAGGCTGAAGGCCATGGCCGCCGTGAGGCCGATGGAGCCGGGTCTGATTGCATCCCTCATCTGGCACCTCTATAATCAAATATCATCATCCATGGGGATAACTTTGTTCAGGTCATGTTTCCGGGCCGGATTTTTAAGGGCCGTAAGGGGAGCGGACGAAGGCGCCGGCGCCTGGTCCCGCCTCTCGGGCGCCTGGGGGGTGGCCTGTGCCCGGCCCTTAATTTTTTTGCCGTCTTTCAAAATATCGTTCATATCCCGCAAGGCATCACCCAAAAGCGCCGCCTGGCGGGTCAGGCTCCAGGACAGGGACTGGGTTTCCCCGGCCCCGGCCGCGTTTTCCTGGGTTACTTTATCCATCAAGGCAATGGATTGATGAATGCTCTGAACATCCTGGGCCTGGCGCTGGCTGGCTTCGGCGATTTCTCCGAGTATGGCGCCCATCTGGTCGGTGAACTGGGTCAGGGAAGAGAATCTGGCCTCGGCCTCGGCCATTAGCCGCCCCCCCTCTTTGATGCGGTCCAGACTGCCGGCAATGATAAGGTTGGTGTTCTTGGCCGCCTCGGCCGAGCGGTTGGCCAGGCTGCGCACTTCATCGGCCACCACGGCGAAACTGACCCCGGCCCCGCCGGCCCGGGCCGCCTCAACCGCCGCGTTCAAAGCCAAAATATTGGTTTGGAAGGCGATCTCCTCCACGGTCTTGATGATCTGGCGAGAAGCCTGCCCGGAAGCCCGGATCTCGTCCATGGCCCGGCCGACTTCGTTCATGGTATGACCCGCGGCCTGCACATGGTCCCGGGCCTCGGTCATAAGGTCGTTGGCCTCGGCCGAATGCCCGGCGTTGCGTTTGGCCATGGTCAGCATTTCCTCCAGGCGGCTGACGGCCTCCAAGACGGCGGCGGTGTTTTCGGAAACTCCTTGAGTGAGGAGCAGGCTGGACTGCGAAAGCCGGCTGGCGGTTTGGCTGATGGCCGAAGCCCCCTGGCTGAATTCGGCCCGCACCCCGCCTAAGGAGTTGAGGGTGGAACGCCAAAAAATGAGCCCCAAACCCACGATCAATCCCAAGGTCAGGAAAAGGCCCCCGGCCAGGAAAAATACCAGGCTGTCCAGGGCCTGGTTGAATTCGGCCAAGGATGAGAGGTTGAGGGACAGTTCTTCCCCAGCCAGCTGGGCGTTCAGTCCGCGCAGAGCCTCGACCTTGACGGCGATGAAACCAAAAAGAACCGCTCCCGCCAGGAAAACCGAAGCGATGGCCAGTGTGAATCTGGCGGTTAAGGTCAACTGCTTCACAGTCAAAGTTGCTTTCAGAGAGTCAGGATTTCCCGACCCTCGGGGGTTACGGCCACGGTATGTTCAAACTGGGCCGAAAGCCGGCCATCGGTGGTCACGGCCGTCCAGCCGTCATCCATGAGTTTGACGGTGTGGACGCCCTCGTTGATCATGGGCTCAATGGTGAAGACCAGGCCGGGTTTGAGCCTTAGTCCGCTGCCGCGTCTGCCGAAATGGGGCACACTGGGCTCTTCGTGGAACTGACGTCCCACGCCGTGCCCCACGAAATATTCGACCACTGAAAAACCTAAGGGTTCCACATAATTCTGAATGGCTGCGCCAATATCGCCCAGCCTGGCCCCGGGTCTGACCTCGTTTATGCCCAAGTACATGGCTTTTTCCGTGGCCTCGGCCAAGGCCCTGCCCCGGGCGGGGACCTCGCCTACGCAGAAAGTGCGGGCCGTATCCCCGAAATAGCCGTTCAAAATGGTGGTGACGTCTATCTTGACCAAGTCGCCCTCGCGCACCACCCGCGGCCCGGGTATGCCGTGGACCACGACTTCATTTATGGAAATGCAACTGGAGGCCGGATAGCCCCGGTAGCCTAAGGTGGCCGGAACGGCCCCATGGTCCCTGATGAAGGCCTCAATGGCCTTGTCCAAAGCTCCGGTGGTCAGACCAGGCCTAAGCTCGGCCGCCGCAAAATCCAGGGCCCGGGCGGCAAGGCGGCCGCTCTGGCGAATCAGCTCTATTTCTTCGGCGCTTTTCAGAAAAATCATAAGCCCCGCCGCTGTCCATCCTACCTTTTTAGCGGATAGGGAATTTTTTTTCAACCATTAATTGACTGACGTTAGGGCGATCCCGCCCTGGGGCTGAGGAAAAAAGGCCGATAAATGGTGACATTACAACATGGGGCCATCCCCGGGCGACCGAAAATCCACCAGCCGCCAACTGGGGTTGAACCGGCCCTGGTATTCGTTAAACTCCAGGCTCAGAGCCACATCCAGTTCCGGGCCTACCTCTTCCAGGCGATCAGCCAGGTTGAAACCCACCACCGTCAGCCGGGTCAGCCCGTCCACCAAAAGCATTTTCATATGAGACTCCCCGCCACGGTCCGTGGGCCGGGCCTCGCCGATCCGGGCTCGGGGAATGACCAGAACCGGGGGAGGATGCCCGGGGCCGTAAGGCTCCAAGGCGGCCAGGGGCCTGGCCAAACCCTCCAGATCGCCAAGCGCGGCCACTATGTCCACCTCCAATTCCGGCCCGGCGCTGAAATCAGGCCCGGCTTGGGCGGCCTCTTCCAGCCCGGCGCTGAATTCTTTCAAGAGGTCTGCGGAGATAGTCAGGCCGGCGGCCTGGGCGTGACCGCCGAAGGAGAGAAAGAGTGGACGCAGACCCTCCAAAGCCTGGTAAAGGTTGAAGGAGCCGTAAGTTCGGCCGCTGCCTCTGGCCAGACCGTCTTCCAGGCGTAAAAGCACCGTGGGCTTGCGGACAGCCTCGGCCACCCGGCTCGCAACAGGCCCCAAAAGCCCGCGGGACCAGTCCGGGTCGGCCAGAACCACAGTGCGGCGGCCGGGCGAAATTTCCAGCTCCAGCCGCTCCATCACTTCGCGGCAGAGGCGATTCTGCTTCTGATAACGCTGATGGTTCAAATCATCCAAATGGGCGGCCAGACGGTTGGCCTGATCATCGGCTTCAGCCAAAAGAAGGCTCAGGGCCGGGTCGGCGCTGCCCAGGCGGCCGGCCGCGTTAAGACGCGGGGCCAGACGGAACCCCACATCGCGCCCCCCCACTTTCTCGGTGGTCAGCCGGGCCACTCTCTTCAAGGCCGCCAGGCCCGGCCAAGCGGTGGAGCCAAGGAAATCAAGGCCGTGGCGGACAAAAATACGATTGGGACCCTGGAGCGGGGCCAGATCGGCGATGGTGCCTATGGCCACCAAGGGCAGATATTCCAAGAGGGCCGGCCCCTCCCCCGGCCCGAGGAGACCGGCCGCAATCCAGCGCCGCTTTAAAGCGGCCAGGAGGAGAAAAGCCACCCCCACCCCGGCCGGGGGATGATCCCTCCAGGCTTCATCGCGATGGGGGTTGACCAGGGCCAGGGCCGGCGGTAGCCGGGGCGGGAGACGATGATGGTCGGTTATGATGACTTCCAGGCCGGCCGCCCCGGCCCGCTCAACCGCGGCCAGGTCCGACACGCCGCTGTCCACCGTGACGATGAGGCTGGCGCCGCGCCTGGCCACTTCCTCAACCGCTTCGGGCTTGAGACCGTAGCCCTCGGTTAAACGGTTGGGTATCCGCACCAGGGCCGGGAGGGCCAGCTCCTTGAAGCCCCGGGCCAGAAGGGCCGCCGCCGTAAGGCCGTCGGCATCGTAATCGCCGCAGATGGCCGTCAACTCGCCCCGTCGGCGGGCTGTCAACAGCCTCTCCACGGCCTTATCCATATCCGTCAGGCTCTGGGGCGGGGGCAGGCTCTTGAGGTCGGCCCGGACAAATTCGCGTACCGGTCCAGCCTCCCTGAATTTGCGGGCTGAAAGGAATTCTCCCATCTTGAGCGGCTGGCCCAGGTCGGAGGAGAGACGGGCGGCCGCGCCCTGGTCTATATGGCGGAAGCGCCAGGTCACCGGGGCCTCAAAACTTCCTCCAAAGCCTTGACCAGGGCCTGGCTTTCCGCCGGAAGGCCGGCGCTGACCCGCAGGCAGGTCGGAAGGCCGAATGAGGAAAGGGAGCGGGTTATGACTCCTTGGCGCATCAGGGCTTCAAAAAGCTCATCGGCGGAACGCCCCCACAGGTCGGCCATAAGGAAATTGGCCTCGGTGGGCCGTGGGCCCAAGCCCAGCCGAGTGAATTCGGCTTGGAAATAATCCAGACTGGCCCAGGCCATCTCCTGGCTCCGCCTTAAAAAATCATCGTCCTCCAAGGCCGCCAGGGCGCCGACCTGGGCCAGCCGATTCATATTGAAAGGTTGCCGCGCCTTGTTGAGAGCGGCGGCCAGGGGCGCGGGCATAAGGGCATAGGCGGCCCTTAAGCCGGCTAAGCCGTAAATTTTGGAAAAAGTGCGCAGCACCACCAAGCGGCCGTCGGATTCGGCCAGGAAAGGTCTCCAGTCGGCCCGGGGCCGGCGGCTGAAATCAATATAGGCCTCGTCCAATACCAGCACCGCGGCCGGCGGCAGGCGGCGGTAAAAGTCGCCCAAAATTTCCGGGCTCAGAAAGGCCCCTGTGGGATTGAGAGGGTTGTCCAAAAAAATCAAGCGGGTCCGATCCCCGGCCTCCACAGCCCGGGCCAAGAGGGCCTCAAGGTCGTGGCCGTAATCCGGCGTCAACGGGACTTCCACGACTTCCGCGCCGGCGGCTTGGGAGTTTTTGGCGTAAAGTGCGAAGCTGGGGCGGGACATAAGGACCCGATCCCCGGGAACGGTAAGGAGATGGGCCAGGAGCAGGAGGAACTCCGACGAGCCGTTGCCGCAGAGTATTTGCTCCGGCTCACAACCGTTCTTACGGCTGAGGGCGGTCTTGAGAAGCCGGCTGTCGGCGTCGCTGTACCGGTGAACCTGGGCCAAGGCCCCGGACATGGCGGCCAAGGCCAGGGGAGAAGGCCCCAGGCTGTTCTCATTGGAAGCCAGCTTGACGAGGCCGGTCAGGCCCAATTCCGCCTCGACTTCCTCAATGAGGCGGCCGGGGACGTATGGGGTGAGCCCTTCCATATGGCGAGGAATTATTTTAGACACCTTGCAATTTTAATGTCTTTTAAATTGTTTGATGCTCCATGAGCTTCCGACGCAGAAAATCCAGCCGTCCGGCCAGTTTCGGGTCTTTCAATAGACGCTCTTCCAGTTTATGGCAGGCGTAAACGGCGCTGGAATGGCTGCGCCCGAAAGTCCGGCCGATTTCCTCCAGGGTGCGGGGCGTAAGCTGACGGGCCAGATAGATGCCCATGGCCCGGGCTTCGTTGAGCCGGACCGTGCGGTTTCGGGAGGTTATCTCCGCCGCCTCCAGTTGGTAATGACGTCCTATGTGAGCCCGAATGACCAGGAGGTTCATCTCGTTTTCCCGGCCATCTCCTCCCATATGGGCCAGAACTTCCCGTGCCATGTCCAGATCCACCGGCCGCCCCAGAAGCTGGCTCTTGGCCCTTAAACTGACAAGGCAGCTCTCCAGTTGGCGCACATCCGTGGTCACCCCCTCGGCCAAGTATTCCAAGACACCGCGCGGGACTTTGAAGCTGTTGGCCTTGGCCTTCTGGATCAATATATTGAGGCGGGTTTCAACATCGGGATGGCTGATGGGCGACAGGACGGCCGCGGTCAGACGGGAGCGCAGCTTGCTGCCCAAGCGGGGGATGGCCTTGGGTTCCTGGGGGGAGGTGAAGAGCATTTTCCGGCCCCGTTCCGAAAGGCAATCCAAAGTAAAGCAAAGTTCCGCCTGAATTTTTTCCTTTCCGGCCAGAAACTGGACTTCCTCCAGCACCAAAACATCGCAGGCTTGGCGGTACTTGGCTTTAAACTCCTCCATCAGGCCTCGCTTGAGGGCGTGGGTCATCTCGTTTGTAAAATCCTCGGCCGTTAGGTAAAATACCTGGGGATGGGGCCTGTACTGCTGGAAGGCCCGCCCCAGGGCCAAGGCGAGGTGACTCTTGCCGAGGCCGTGGTCCGAGGTTATGAAAAGGGCGTCCGCGCCCAAAGTGTCGGTAACCAGGGCCTGAGCCGCGGAATGGGCGTATTTGTTGGAATCCCCCACCACGAAGTTTTCAAAGGTGAAGCGGTGGCTTGCCCGCGCCAGTAGGGAGGCGCTGGGGGGGGGGGCAGGTTCGGCCGCCGCCGCCGGCTCGGTCTCCTCCCAAGGCTCCCAATCGGTTATGAACTCCAATTGCCCCGAAGACTCGAAGCCGGCCTCGGCCAGGGCCGCGGACAGTTGATTTTGGAAATTTTTTCGGACCCAGTCTATGAAAAAAGGGTTGGGACCAGCCAGAACCAGGCGTCCTCCTTCGGCTTGGCAGATCTTCAAGGGCTCAATCCAGGTTTTATAATTGCCGGAAGCCAGCATCCTGGCCAGATTCGTTTTGGCCAGTTCCCACAGCTTTCCTGTATCGTTTGAGGCGGCCGCATATATTTCTGAATTTTTTTCAAACATTATGAAAAAGACCCGGACTAATGGTATGGTTTGGGATGACCCGCATTACTCAAAACCTGGATTTGGATTCTAGCCAAACAGCTCCTCTATGTCACCCGGAGAATGCCGGGGGCTGGCCCCAAGGAAGAGGGGCGGCCTTCACAAGGGGAGGCTCTTGGAGACAAATCTCTGATATAACGTTTTTTTTACTCAAGAAGTAAGAGCCTGTGAACCTTTTGGCCGGCAGTCCCGGCTTGGCCTAAGCTGGCTTTAAAGCCCGTCCGCCTCCAAAATATAAACAATTGTGATTTATTTTATCAACATTGACGATTCGATAATCCTCATTTTTTCGCCCGAAATCTCTTATTTAGACAAAATTTTTCCTACAAACCATAAATACATTTAACAAAATATAAGAAACAACAAAAACACCCAGTTAAAATACCGGCGGCCGGGAGGCCAACCACCGCCGCTCCGGGTCTTAATTTCAGCAGCGGACCGGTTTGCATTTTGTAGTTTGAAGCCTGTTGCGCTTTGGCTGGGAAAGTGGTAAGAGATTATTCTTAACTTGTCGGCGGCGGCCAAAGCCAAGAGGCCTGGAGCGAGGGTTGGGGATGTCTTTGATTGTGCAAAAATTCGGCGGCAGTTCCGTAGCCACGCCGGAGCTAATCCGCCAGGCGGCCCTTAGGGTCTTGGAAACCAAAAACCAGGGGCACCAAGTCGTGGTGGTCCTCTCGGCCATGAAAGGGGAGACCGACCGCCTTCTGGACCTGGCTTCGCGTATGACCCCAAAACCCGCCCCCCGTGAAGTCGACCAACTCTTGGCAACCGGTGAATTGACCACCGCGGCCCTCTTCGCCCTGGCCTGCCAGGCTTCAGGGGAGCGGGTCAAGAGTTTTTCCGGCCTTCAGGCCGGTATCCTGACTGACAATCTGCACCAGCGGGCCCGCATTCTCAATATTGAGGCTGTCCGGCTGAAGAGGGAACTGGCCAAGGGCCGCCTGGCGGTCGTGGCTGGTTTCCAGGGGGTGACGGCCGGGGGCGACGTCACCACCCTGGGCCGGGGCGGATCGGACACCACGGCCGTGGCCCTGGCCGTGGCCCTGAAGGCTGACGCCTGTGAGATATATACGGATGTGGACGGCATCTGCACCACCGACCCTTGTATCTGCGACCGGGCCCGCAAAATGGACAAAATCAGTTTTGAGGAAATGATGGAGCTGGCCTCGCTGGGGGCCAAAATCATGGAAATCCGCAGCGTCGAGTTCGCCATGAATTACAATATGTCCATCCATGTCCGCCACGCCCGCCTGCCAGGCTCGGGGACCTTGATCTGCGAAGAGGAAGTCGAAATGGAGAAAAAACCGGTCACCGGGGTGGCTTATTCCAAGAATGAAGCCCGGATCACTCTTTTGAAGGTGTCCGACCAGCCGGGTACTGCCGCCAGGATACTGGGTATAATCTCCGCTTCCGACATAGTGGTGGACATGATAATTCAGAATCAGTCCGCGAACATTGACCAGGACAGCGGGGAGCCTTATACCGACTTCTCCTTCACCGTCCCCCTGTCGGATTATTCCAAGGCCCTGGAATTGATGCGGGACGCGGCCTCCGATATAGGGGCCGAAAGCGTGGTCGGCACGGACAACATAGCCAAGATTTCCTTGGTGGGAGTCGGCATGCGCAACCACGCCGGCGTGGCCGCCCAGATGTTCCAGGCCCTGGCCCGCGAGGGCATAAACATCAGCCTCATCTCTACTTCGGAAATCAAGATAAGTTGCATAATTGAAAAAAAATACACGGAGCTGGCCGTCCGCGCCCTCCACGATGCCTTTGAATTGCATCAAGTTTGACCGCCAATGCCCAGGTTGCTTAAATCAGACCGGGTGGGGCTAATGGGCGGCACTTTCAACCCGGTTCATCTGGGACATCTGCGCGCGGCCGAGGAAATAGCTGAAAAACTGGAACTGGACCAGGTTTTTTTCGTGCCCGCGGCCCGGCCGCCCCATAAAGCCCCCATGCCCATGGCCGCTTACCGCCACCGCCTGGAAATGCTTAAACTGGCCGTCTCGGACCGGCCTGGCTTTTGGACTTCGGACCTGGAAAGACATCTGCCCTATCCCAGCTACACTCTCAATACGATCCTGGCCTTCCGGCAGGAAATGCCGCCCCGGGCCCGTCTCTTCTTCCTGGTCGGCCTGGATTCCTTCATGACCATACCCGAATGGCACCAATACCGGGAACTGTTCAGCCAGACCTCCTTTGTGGTCTTCGCGCGGGCCGGCATCGCCGAAACATTCGAAGCTTTAGGAGAAATGCTGCAAAAACATCTGGACCCGAAAATCAAATGGAACACCGGCCTGGAGACCTTCTCAGCTCCCCGGCTCAAACCCATTCACTTCCAGCCCGGCGGCCGGCTGGAAATTTCCTCTTCGGACCTGCGCGGCCGGCTCTTGACCGGCGCCTCGGTGCGCTACCTGGTTCCGGAGCCGGTGCGCATATATATTGAGACCCACGGCCTTTACCGCGAGGAAGAACCAGAGGATTGATGACCCCGAAAAAGGACCAGCCGGCCGAGGCCGGCGCCCGCCCAGCGGTCAGGCGCGGCCGAAAACCCAAAGCCGCCGGCCATGACCTGGCCGGCCTGGTGGCGGCGGCGGCGGCGGAACACAAACCCATTGACCCGATCCTTCTGGACCTCTCCGGCCGCTCCTCCGTTGCTGACTGGTTCTTCATCGCCAGCGCGGCCAACGCCCGCCAAATGACGGCCATAGCTGAAAAAATAATCAGCCGCGCCCGGGAGCGCGGCGTCCGTCCTTTGGGCCTGGAAGGCTTGGGAGGCGGCCATTGGGTGCTGGTGGACCTGGGGGAAGTGATCGTCCACCTTTTCAACCAGGAAGCCCGGACCCTCTATGACCTGGAAGGGCTGTGGACCGACGCCCCCCGGCGGCGCACGGAGTCAGGAGCCCCATGAGAAACCTTCTGGTCTTTATGTTGGTCCTGGCCC